>R24__coassemble_745_pt1 | contig 20331 bp, 16 predicted proteins | sample R24__metabat2_low_PE_011 | metagenome-assembled genome bin R24 | reverse complement strand
AGCATAAACAAAAAAAATGGTCGAAATATTTGGATTTTAACATAGAAAGCAAAATTGCCTACCATGAATTGTAAAGTTCGGTCAACGCGACTGCTGCGGTTTTCCAAAACGCTTTGTCGTGCCAATCGCTCCGGTAGGACACACAAGGCGACACAAGTGGCAGCCAACGCATTTTGTGCCGACGATGTTAGGCTGGCGAGTCTCGAAGTCGAACTTTATAGCCTGATGTCCGCCATCCCTACACGACGTGTAGCACCTGCCGCAGCCTACGCACTTCGAGCGGTCAATCTTTGGCAGAACAACGGTCTCGCGGTCCAGTTCGTTCGGCGTTACGAACCTGCTGAGTTCCTCGCCCACTATTGTGTCAAGACTGCTTATTCCGCGCACACTCATGTAATGCTGCAAGCCAGATATGAAGTCGTCGATTATGCGGTAGCCATATTGCATCACGGCCGTGCAAACCTGCACGTTTCGGCAGCCCAGCTGAATGTATTCCAAGGCATCGCGCCACGTCTCAATTCCGCCAATGCCGCTGAACTGCACGTTTTTCATTATCTGGTTCTTTGCCATTTCGAGGATGAAGCGCTGCGCTATCGGCTTTATTGCACGACCAGAATAGCCCGAGATGGTCTTGCGGTCGGACACGGCAGCCCTCTCGCCCATCGTTACCGACTTTATTGTGTTTATTGCTGAGATGGCATCAGCTCCGGCAAAATATGCGCCCATGGCAGGCTGGTTTATCTGCGTTATGTTAGGCGTCATCTTCGGAATTACCGGGATATTTATTTTCCGCTTTACATAAGCCGTGTAGAATGTTACAAGTTCGGGATTCTGCCCCACGTCCGAGCCCAAGCCCGAAAGTCGCATCTGAGGGCACGAGAAGTTCAGTTCAACGGCATCAACGCCGGCTCTCTCAGCCATCTCAGCCAGTTCAATCCACTCCTCCTCGGTTCGCCCCATGATGCTTGCCACGACAATCTTCTTCGGATAGTTCTGTTTTAGCCTATGAAGAATGTCGAAATCCACATCTGCCGGATTTTCAGACAGTTGCTCCATATTTCTGAAGCCGAAGAAATCGCCCTGCCTATACTCGCCAACGGCATCGAAGCGCGGCGAAACCTCGTTAATATCGTCAAGGCAGATGGTCTTGTAGAACACGCCCGCCCACCCCATGTCGAAAGCACGCGCCACCATGTCGTAATTTGTGCAGATTGCCGACGAGGCAAGGAAGAACGGATTCTCGCAACGCAATCCGCAAAAGTCTATGGCAAGCGAAGGATGCGACTCGCCTGCTGTTGTTTCGGCCTTTGGCAAAGCACCAACCAACTGGCGGATGCGTATAGGACGGTCGTAATGGATGCACGACTGTTCAGCCTTTTCAAGTTCATCATCGGTACAGTCGGCAACCCATCGGCCGGCCTGTTCGGCATTGTCAAATCGTATGGCTCTTATGGCACGGGCAGGGTCGCCATTCTGGCAAGCCTTGCTGCACGGAGCATCGGCGCAGAGCAGACAGCGTGCTGCCTCTTCTGCAATATGTATCATCTTGTTCATGGTTCTTTATTTTACAAATTGAATGTTGCCGTTTATGATGTATATTCCCTTTTGCAGATTCTCGCTATCTTGGCGTATGCCTCGCAAATCATATATTTCAGAAGGCTTGCCGTCAATATTCTGCCTATTCATGCCTGACGCCTTTCTGCCCTTGAACTCGAAAGTTGCAAACAGCGGATAATGGTCGCCAAGCGGAGTGCCGTCATAAACATACCCTTCTTTGTCAACCGAAACGCTGGTTGGCACAACGCTATTTCCGCCGGTTGGATTTATGTAGAGAATCTTGTCGAGAAGTTCGCCTTCCAAAGCCTCTCCCGAAAATAACGGATATGTTCCGCCGTTGCATTTCTCAATCCAAGCATCGCCAACCGTTGCCTTTCCTGTGGCTGCTATGGCATCTATGAAGGCGGTCTTCACGTCATCACGATGATACAGGCTGTTCATATCGCCGGCAATAATGACTGGCCGGCAGTCGAGGTGCCCAAGAATGTCCTCTCGCAGCTGAATCCATTGCGACAGACGTGCCTCACGGTCTTCGCCGTCGTTCATCTCAGCCTCATCACGTTGCGAGCTTGCATCCATATGCATGTTATAGACAACAATCTCACTTCCGTCGCCCAACGTTAGTTCGTGCCTTCTGAAACCCTTCGTAATCATTTCGTCAAATTCGTGGCTGAACTTGCCAAAGCTCTTATTCCAAGCCTTCCGCTCGTAGTTCGTTGTCTGTATGCCCTTTTTCCATACCATGTTCAGGCCGTCGCACTCGAACTTAATGTTCTGAAGATGGTCATAGTCAATCTCCTCGTCCTCAAGTATTATGCCGCCCGACCACTCGTCGTGCTCATAGTCGGCAAAGAGGCGCGACAAAATCTCCTGATGGTAGTTGAAATTCTCCTGCAAGCAGAATATGTCGCATCCCTTTGAGGCAAGATATTCGCTTATGAGTTCGCTTCCGCCCGACTTTGGTCCGTCCTGATTTACATTGAAGAACAGTACCTGTCCTGGCAGACCATCGACATTGAGCGTTGCCATTGTGAAAGAAGTCTGCATCTGAGCATTTGCCGATGAAAACATGCAGCACGATACCGCCACGGCAGCAAATATGCGGTTTAATATATTACGTTTCATTAATTTAGTTCAAGAAGAGTTCATCTTTTTTATAATATCAGATCATCAAAAAAATATCGGTCCTATTCGCAAAAATAAACAAAAATCGCATATCTGCTAAGAAAAACGCGAAAAAAATGGCTGTTCGTTTTTTTTCGATACAAACTCCAATTAAAAAGATAATCACGCCGATGCTGCCCTATTATTCGGCAAAAATGTCTAATTTTGCAAAAACTTAAAAATTACAGAAATGAAATACTTCGAAGTTACATTCAGCATAGAGCCGGACAACGAGTTGGCGCACGACCTTCTGCCGTCGCTTGCCGGAGAAATTGGATTTGAGAGTTTTACCGACGAGGACGGCTGTCTGAAAGGCTACATTCAGCAGGATTTCTGGAACGAGGAGGCACTTAACGAGATTATCGAAAACATTCCGCTGCCCGGCACAACGATAACCTTCACTTGCGAGGAGGCAGAATATCGCGACTGGAACGAGGAATGGGAAAAGCAGCATTTCAACCGCGTTGAGATTGGCGAGAACCTTTGCCTCATCCACAGTTCGGAAATCGAAGACGACGACAGTTTCTGCTACAACATCAGCCTCAACCCTAAGATGGCTTTCGGAACGGGAACGCACGAGACCACCTCAATGCTTGTCGAGTACATCGCATCGCTCGACATGAGAAACAAAAACGCATTCGACATGGGCTGCGGAACGTCAATCCTATCGATAATGGCGTGCCTTAGAGGAGCAGACAAGGTTCAGGCTGTAGATATTGACGAGTGGAGCGTTGAGAACAGCCGAGAGAACATAAGCATCAACGGCTTCGACAAGCATATCGAGGTCTTTCTTGGCGATGCCTCAATATTGCCTATAAACGAGCAGAAAGCCGACTTGTTCATGGCTAACATAAACCGCAACATACTGCTTAACGACATGGACAAATACGCAAAGTGCATAGCCAGCGGCGGAACGCTTCTGATAAGCGGATTCTATACCGAAGATGCAGCCGTACTTATTGAAAAGGCGGCATCGCTTGGATTTGCTCAGACAAGCAGAAACGAGCGCAACAACTGGTGTATGCTGGCGTTCGAGAAACAGAAATAAGGTTTCTATTTATGAATTAGCAAGGATTCGAAACTTTCGAGGGTTGTATGGTATACGTCTAAGTCAACATAATGACTTATACCATCAACCTTTCCAGACTCACTATACTGCCAGAACTCCCAATCACCATCATACGAAAGAGAGTCAGAATAATTAGCTATCCACAACGGATATTCGTCAAACTCGGAGCGGTCGAGATATTTCCGTTTGAAGTTTATAAAGGTATATAGAATAGGACGTACTTTGTATATGCGCTCAATCTCCACGAGCCACTTCAGCACATCTTCCTGAAGCTGTGCCTTCGATATTCCGTCGGCTTTCTCGACATCAAGAATAGGCGGCAAATCGCCTTCTTCAAGATTTCCTACCGTTCTTACAAAATTCTGAATCTGAAAGTACGGAACCGTTCCGGGAGTGAAGAAATGATATGCTCCACGTACAAAACCATTCTTGCGCGACTGTACGAAATTCGTTTCGAAGTACGGGTCGCTATAATCTGCCCCCTCAGTTGCCTTGGCTATTACAAAAGTCACCTCATGGCCGTCAATTTTAGCCATGCTCAACCTTTCCCAGTCTATATCACCCTGATAACGCGCCACATCTACGCCGTATACCGAATATCCCGTAAGATGACGCTCTACCGGATGCAGTTTGAAAGCGTACGGGTTTACATATTTTACATAAAGGAAAATTGCCCCACCAACAGCCAGAATAAAACAAAATACAATTCCCACAAGCATCGGCAGCATCTTTCTGAATGTCTTTTCTGTCTGTTTCGAGATGTTTTTCATAGAGAAGAAGTCTGAAAACAGGTCGCCGCCCGACTTGCGTTTCTTTCGCGGTCTGCCTGCGGTTTTCTTCTTCGTCGTGGTGGTCTTTTTCTTTCGGGCAGAAGCAGACGGAGACTTGGCAGACACCGATGTGCCAGTCTTCTTTCGCGTTGTAGTCTTCCTTGTCTCTGCCATAAAAAAAATACCTTTATCTAAAACAAACGAATGCAAAGGTAAAAAAAACTAAATAAAAATGGGCAAGATACCATTATAATATCTCGCCCACTTACTATTTATTTTGGAAAAACAATGTTACTTCTGCTCCAACTTCAAAGTGATAGTTGGCTGGTCGCATACCTCAGAAGGACCGAAGTACTGGATAGGACCAGGGAATACGAAGCAGTCGTTCAAAGCCCAGTTCTCTCTGTTCTTTGCGAACTCAAGGAATGGAGCGCCGTCAAGCTTAACGAGAGCCTTCTGGATAACTGGCTTCATCTCGCCGTTACGCTTCTCCATGTTCATCATCATAGTGATAGGCACACCACCTGCAATCCACTCGGCAGCAGGCTTTGTTGTGTTCTTGATAACAGACATGTAGCCTGTCTTGCCAGCCTGTATAAGGCGTGAAGCAGAGAAACCAAGAGAGTAGCAGTAGTCTGCATCGAAGTTAGAAGGAGTTGCGCAACGTCCCTCATAACCGAAGAAGTGATGCTGAGTGTTGTACTTGCCAACATACTTGCCCTCTTCCTTCATCTTGGCAAGCTTAACGCCTACCATCTCGGCAAGAAGCTGCTCTGTGTCGATAAGAGATACCTGAACGTTTCCGTGTGGGTCGCGGTCTGCGCAAAGCTGCTTTGCAACTCTCTCTGGAAGAGAAGAGAAAATCTCAGCATTCTCCTTGCTCAACTTGCCAGTTACATACTCAAGCTGTGCCGACTTCTTAATCATAGCAAACTCCTGAGCGTTTGCCGAAAGAAGGTCGTTCAACTCGGCAATAAGCTTCTTCATGGCTGGAACGAACTCAATCAAGCCCTCTGGAACAAGAACTGTACCATAGTTCTTGCCGTTCTTAGCACGCTCGGCAACAACATTAGCAATGTAAGTAACGATGTCGTCGAGGCTCTGGTTCTTAGCCTCAACCTCCTCTGAAATGAGGCAGATGTTTGGCTGACACTGAAGAGCACACTCAAGAGCGATGTGAGATGCAGAGCGTCCCATCAGCTTGATGTAGTGCCAGTACTTACGGGCAGAGTTACAGTCGCGCTGGATATTTCCGATAACCTCCGAATAAGTCTTTGTAGCAGTATCGAAACCGAATGATGTCTCGATGTGCTCGTTCTTCAAGTCGCCGTCGATAGTCTTTGGACAACCGATAACCTGAACGCCGTAGTTCTTAGCCTTGTAGTACTCGGCAAGCACGCAAGCGTTAGTGTTAGAGTCGTCGCCACCGATGATGACGATAGCCTTAATGTTAAGTTCGCGGATGATCTCCAAGCCCTTCTCAAACTGCTCTACCTTCTCAAGCTTAGTACGGCCAGATCCGATGATGTCGAAACCTCCTGTGTTACGGTATTCGTCGATGATGTCTGATGTCAACTCCATGTAGTTGTGATCAACGAAGCCGCCAGGACCCAAGATGAAACCGAAAAGACGGCTCTCAGGGTTGATAGACTTGATTCCGTCGAACAGACCGCTGATTACGTTGTGTCCGCCCGGAGCCTGACCTCCTGAAAGGATTACGCCAACGTTAATTGGCTCGCCCTTGACTGCCTCGCCTGCCTCGAAACGAACAACAGGCATACCGTAGGTATTAGGAAAGAGTTTCTTAATCTCTTCCTGATCTGAAACTGACTGTGTTGGTGCGCCCTCGCAGGCCTTTACTGCACCCAACAACGCTTTAGGCAACTTTGGCTGATATTCAGCCCTTGCAATTTGCAATGCACTTTTGATCATGGTTTAGACAATTTTTATTTTTTAAATAATTTTATTTTTCGCACCGCGAAGATACTGCAAATACGGGAAACTTCACCTATTCCGAAGGCAAAAAAACAAAATATTCAAAAAATAATTGATTTAGATTTGTTTTTCACTTTTTTTTCATATCTTTACATCAGTTTTAAATAATCTTTCATTTTTTTTGATATGGCAAAGAATAGAAGAAACCTGAAGAAGTTTGTGAACTACATTACGAGCGAGTTATTGGCAGAAATTTATTACATTCAGTATTACAATCCTGATGTCGACAAACAGCAGCTTAACGAGGTATTCACCCGAATAGCAAAGGCTCAGAACGAGTTCGTTAGCCGCATAAGCCACACAGAACCGGGTAACGTAAAGGGATTCTACAAGAAACTAAAGTCCGACTTCAATACCGAGGTCTCTGAAATTATAGACCAACTAAACACTCTTAATTAAAGGTAAAGGAATGAAGAAAAAACTTAGCAGTTTTATTCTCTTCAAGCTTCTTGGATGGAAATACGTGCTAACCGTGCCCGACTACGACAAGTACATCATGTGCATAGCACCACACACCACCAACTGGGACTTGTTCCTCGGCAAGTTCTTCTACTGGGCGGTTGGCAGAAAGTCCAACTTCCTGATGAAGAAAGAATGGTTCTTTTGGCCGCTCGGACCGCTGTTCCGCTCGTGGGGAGGCATTCCTGTGTTCAGAGACAAAAAAACATCGATGACCGACAGGCTTGCCGAGACTGCAATGAAACTCAGTCAATTCCATCTCGCCATCACTCCGGAGGGCACGCGAAAGCCTAACCCCGACTGGAAGAAAGGCTTCTACTACATCGCCCTCAAAGCGGGCATTCCGATAGTGCTGGCAGGCATCGACTATCAGAAGAAAGAAATCAGGATAGAAAAGGAAATCACGCCTTCGGGCAACATTGATGCCGACATGAAGGAGATAAAGCGTTACTTCAAGGACTTCAAGGGCAAGCATCCGGAAAATTTTACAGTAGGTGAAATCGACTGACAAAAAACAGACTAAAAAGAGATTTATGTGCGGACTGACAGGATTATTTCTGTCAGTCTTCGTTGTGTATGCGCAGATTCCGCCATACAGCACGGCCGAAAAACAGGTGCGCAACAAGATTGTGCCGTATTTCGAGGCTTACAGAAGCAAACTGGCAAACATCAACAGCAGCGGAATAAGGAACGTTGAGGTCGATACCGTAAGGCAGTTCATAAACATCTACGGCAACAACACATTCAGCACGCAGCCGTTTACAAAGCAGGTTATAAACAGCATCTATGCCGATGTCAAGTCTGTCCTGCCCAAGCGGTTCGCCAACTACAAAATTACGGTCTATGCCGACGGACTTCCGATAGAGCGGCAACAGTCCGACGATATGCGCAACTCTATAATGTCAAACCGTCTGTGGCGAGGCATTGACTACACCGGGAAACCGTGGGTAAAGAACATATCCGTGCCCTACCGCCCAAGCAAGGGGCTCGACGGCAGGCACATAGCCCTGTGGGCAAGCCACGGCCGATACTTCAAGCAGGCTCTCAACTGCTGGAACTGGCAGCGTCCGTCAATCTTCGCCACAAGCGAGGACCTTTTTACACAAACCATCGTCGTGCCGTTCCTCATACCTATGCTCGAACGCTCGGGAGCAATAGTCTACACGCCACGCGAGCGCGACTGGCAGGAACTCGAAGCCATCGTTGACAACGACCCTAACTCAAAAGGAACATACAAGGAATACGGCAAGGGCTGGGGAAAAGTACCTACCCCGGGCTTTGCACACGCTAAAGAAATATATCTCGAGGGCGACAATCCGTTTGCCGACGGAACAGCCCGCATGATTGCCACGTCTACCAAGGGCGAGACGGCTTCGGCGGAGTGGATTCCCGACTTCGACGAGGCTGGAAACTATGCCGTATATGTGTCTTACCAGCCCATTAAGTGGGCGGTGAACGATGCACAGTACACCATAGTTCACGGCGGAATAAAGACGGTGGTTAAGGTAAACCAGCAGATGGGCGGCGGCACATGGGTATATCTGGGCACATTCGCCTTTGGCAAGGGAAACGGCGACGACAACAAGGTTGTTCTGTCTAACTACAGCAGCACCAAGGGATTCGTCTCGGCCGATGCCGTACGCTTCGGAGGCGGAATGGGCAACATAGCACGCGGTCTCGACGGCGAGACGCCTACCACAAGCGGAATGCCAAGGTATCTCGAAGGAGCGCGATACTCAATGCAATGGGCTGGAATGCCTTACGAGGTGTACTCTTCGAGACAAGGAACCAACGACTATCCCGACGACATAAACGCACGCCCGTATGCCATCAACTATCTGTCGGGCGGCTCGGTCTACAATCCGGGGCTTGAGGGGCAGAAAGTGCCTTTCGAACTGTCGCTTGCCGTACATAGCGATGCCGGATTCAGAAAGGACGACCAACTCATCGGAACGCTGGGCATATACACTCTGCAAAACGAGGGCATCGACGTGTTTAACACGGGCGTATCGCGATACACGTCGCGCAACGCTACCGAACTGGCCCTGCAAGAGGTGCAGAACGAGATTCGCACAGCCGTTCCGGAATGGCCGCGCCGGCGACTGGTGAACGACAACTATAGCGAGACGCGAAACCCCGAGTTCCCTTCGTTCATAGTCGAGACTCTCTCGCACCAGAATTTCTCCGACCTTCACTACGGGCAAGACCCATACTTCAAGTTCCTTCTGGCTCGCGGCATATACAAGGCGGTTCTTAAATACGTAAACCTGATGCACGGCACAAACGAGGTTGTGCAGCCTCTGCCGGTACGCTCGTTTGCCATAGCGCAGCCAAACCTTCGGGAGTCTGCCGTTACGCTAAGTTGGAAGCCTACCGCCGACAAGCGTTCGCCGTCGTCAGCCCCAACAGGCTACATTCTTTACACGCGCAAGGGCGATGCCGACTTCGACAACGGCATGTATATCGGCAACGGTAAGACGAGCATCAGCGTGCTTCTTGATTCCGACGAGATGTACGACTTCAAGGTTACTGCCGTGAACGATGGCGGAGAGAGCATGGACAGCGAGGTTCTGTCGGCATACATATCAAGCAAGTCGCTAAGCAGCAAGAAGAAAAGTACGATGCTTATAGTAAACGCCTTCACACGTCTGTGCGGTCCGGCCGAGGTAAACAACGACTCGCTTCAGGGCTTCGACATAAAGGCGGAATATGGCGTTCCGTACAAGATGTTCCCGGGCTTCAGCGGAGAGCAGACCTGCTTCACCAAATCCACCATCGGCAAAGAAACGGAAGATGGTCTGGGCTTCAGCAACCGCCAGATGAACGGCAAGATAGTTACGGGCAACACGTTCGACTATCCGCACACACACGGCAAGGCTGTTGCCGAACTGAAGGGCTGGTCGTTCGTGTCGTGCAGCAAGGAGGCGTTCGAGGAGATGGGCAGCACATCGGGCTACACCATCATCGACATCATTGGCGGACTGCAGAAAGAGGACTGGTCGCTAACAAGCAAGCCTCTGTTCAGCGAGGGCATGAAGAACCAGCTGAAGACGTTCCTGAACAAGGGCGGAAAGGTTCTGCTAACAGGCGCATACATAGCCAGCGGACTAACAAACGAGGCCGACAGCATCTTTGCTTCGAGATGGCTGAAATATTGCGACGGAGAGCGCACCTCCGACAGCATTCCGGTAGTGATAAGGCAAGACAAGATGAGTTACGAAATCTATACCGACGCCAACAAATACTGCTATGCCGTTCAGCATCCGTCGGGACTTATCGGCGTAAACGGCTCTATACCGCTTGCCGACTTCGACGGTCAGGACATCTGCGCCGCCGTAGCCTACGGAAGGGGCAAATACCGCGTTGTGTGCTCGTCCGTTCCGCTCGAATGTATAAAAGACGAGAAGTTGCGCAACAAGACTATGGAGCAGTATATCAAATTTCTTGCAAAATAATCTTTAATCATCCACAAAACACCTTCTACCATGGAACTGATATTCGGACTGATTTTCTGGTTTATAGTCGCGCTATTCCTTTCTGGCCTTGCCGTCGTTGGCGGAATTATATCTGCAATCATCTTCAAGGCTGTTACCAAGAAAAGAGTAAGATACTGGGCATGGGCAATATCTCCGCCATTTTGCATTATGTCATTCTTCGTCCTAATCATTTTCGAAGCCTTCCTATATGCCACAATAACAAATACCGACACAGGAATGGGCGACTATGCCAAAGTCTATGTAAACGACGACTATTATCTGAATTGGACAGATGTTCCCGACTGGACTTTTGTAGGCAAGAATGTAGATGGAGGCGACCACGCAAAAGAGATTCTCGTTTATGACAACAAGATTGTCGTTTCTTCGGGCGACAAATTCGAAGATGCCTCAACATACAGGCTATACGAGGTTGATACGGACAAAAAAGTCTGGAACCATCTGTATTCAGCACCTACAACAAGCGCACTATGGAACAAGTACACCAAGGAGCACGGCATAGACAAGGAAAGAGTACAGACTTGCGACGACTTCTATAAAAATAGCAGAAAGCCGTTTGCCATCGGAGCCCTCATCTTCAACATCCTTCTGCTTGCCATTTTCTTCACGCTTATCGGAAAACGCTTGTTCATAAAAAAATAGCATCAGATGATGCAAGTCGGCAAAAAACGCGGCTTGCATCATCCAAAAAGCAGCCGGGCGAACAGTAAAATCGAGCCTGAAAAACGCCGAAGAATAGGAAAAACGCACAAATTCTATCTTCAGACCTCAAAAAAACGCCTTAAAAATTGCCGACTTTAATTTAATGTTATACTTTTGGGTTAAATAATCGCTTTTAACAACAATAAAAAAAGGCTTCATTCTTCTTCGGAATGAGGCCTCTTTTTTTTGTTTGATTCCTGATAAAAAGAAAGGCAAGCGAAATGTTTCACTTGTCCTTTCTTGTCGGGATGAGGCGATTCGAACGCCCGACCCCTACGTCCCGAACGTAGTGCGCTACCAACTGCGCTACATCCCGATTGCCCTAAAGCGAATGCAAATTTAGACAATTTAATTTAAATACACGCCCTTCCGAGCATATTTTTTTTCATTTTTTATTTCTCCATGGCACAGGCATCTTAACAGCAAGCATCTCTCTGACCTCCAAGTTCAGCCTGTATTCCGGCTCAAACTGCGGTTGCCTGCAACCATGGCAACACGCAACTATCAGTCTTGCAGCCATACAGCAAAAGCATAGCCCAGCACCACACCTCACAACATCAAAAAAAACAACTGTAACAACTGTAACTGTAACCCACCCATAACATAAATAGCAGAATATAAGCATCATATCGCCCAGCGCAGCCGTTACAAGCAATAAAAGGCAAGTCCGCAGCCCCTTAGTTCTGCCAAACTCCCCCCATTCGGCAACAAGAATAAAACCGCGCGTATACCGCTCCAACTCCGCTCGCTGCCCAATGGGCGCAATAACCCGCCCTATCGCCAAACCACAAAAAAATCATAAAGTCAACATTTTTAAGAGTTATTAAAAAAACTTAAAAAAACAGAGTTACTGCCTTTTTTTTATTGTTTTTATAGATAGTTTGCTATTTTTGCCACAACAACATACTTTTAATACAAATTACTAAAATTTAAGATTATGAATTACAAGATTGTAGAAATCGAAGGCGTAGGCGAGGTTTATGCCGAGAAGTTAATTGCAGCAGGCATCAAGACAACCGACGATTTGCTGGCTAAGTGCGCCAAGCCAGCCGGACGCAAGGCTCTGGCCGAAGAGACAGGCATCTCGCCTAAACTGATTCTTACTTGGACTAACCATACCGACCTTATGCGCATCAACGGCGTTGGTCCTCAGTTCTCCGAGTTGCTCGAGGCTGCTGGCGTAGATACCGTAAAGGAGTTGCAGCATCGCGTTCCTGCCAACCTTCACGCCAAGTTAGAAGAGGTTAATGCGCAGAAGCATCTCGTTCAACGCGTACCAGCCGTTGCCGAGGTAGAGAAGATGGTGGCTCAGGCTAAGGAACTTCCGGCAGCAATGGAATATTGAGACAGAAAAGATAGATAAGCAAGCGGGGCGGCAGAAGGACAAAGTGCTTTCTGTCGCTTGTTTTTTCAATAATGGAGATAAAATGTTGGATATAAACATCATGGCTACAAGCACCTCCAATCTGTAGCATATGACAATTGTATTTTTCGAGTCACAACAAACAAAAAGTATAGAATTTTTCAAAAAAAAATCATATCTTTGCAAGCCTAACAACATTTCTTAAGCAAAAACTTAGTATAAAAAGTTTTTCACAACAAGAAATAAATCGATTTACCACTAACTTATGGAACATGAACTACAAACAGACCGGAAGTCAAGTATTCTTTGCGCTGAGAACGCAAGCTATTGGCGTGAAACTGCAATTCCGCTACTTGAAAATATGCTTCCGCAAATTATCAAGGACTATTACGATATTAACGTAGCAAGCGTCTGTTTCAACAACGAAGGTCATTCGAACATAATATGCATAATCACGTCCGAGAAAGGCGAAAATATTACATTCCGCATAGAACCACCTTTTATAAATTCAAGAAAGTACGACGACTTTAAAAGGATTACAATAAATCCTAAGAGTTTTGCCGTTCCCATGTTCTGTTATCATGAAAAAATTCTTCCAGCACCACTAAATGACTTTAGTATTGCCGGATACAATTTTATAGAAGGAAACACAAAATACAGATGGTATGAGGTTCCGAAAGATGACGATCTGAAGAAAATTGTCAAAGCCTATGACGAACTGAACGAAAACCTTCGGTTTATTGATACAACAAATGCTTCTGTTGCATACACAGAGCGGTTTAACGAAGAACTTGATGCCGTAATAAAACATTGCAACAACATCTGCGACAAAAGCATTGAAGCCACATTCAATAGTAGGTTTAACGACTTTCTTGCCAATGCAAAATTGCTTCTTGCCAACATTAGTCGCATAACAAAAGACCTTACTCCGCACTATGTTCACAACGATTTTCAGCCGGGCAACATTTTGTTCAATGAAAACGATATTTCTGGAATCATAGACTTTGAGAACTTGACACTCGGATATACCGAAATTGATACCATTCTGTCAGGGTTCCGCATAGCTAAATCAAACGGGAGCAATACGGAATTAAACATAGACAGAATATGTCTGAAAAAATTCATAAGTCACTTTCCATCCGCTTGGAAGATATTCGAAAACTATGGTTACAAATTCTTCCTTTCTTTCTTCGCTCTAAGGGAATCTGTAAGATATATGCTGTCGGCTATAAACAATCTTGACGTGATGAGGACAAACATCGGCTTTCTGCCATGCTTTCTGACTGTTGCCAATTATTATCACGAGCCACTTCGCTCACTTATCATATTCAACGGCAGAAATCTTCCAGACGAAAACGAACTCCGAAAGATAGAGAATAACTGCGACGAGATAATTTTTGTGCAACTTTACGAACCTATTGACACAACAAACAGCAGCATTGCTGCGGCAAAACAATATATTGAGTGCACAACATCTAAGAGATTTTATCTGTTTCCTCTTTTTGCCGACAATATGCCCGCCTACCGACTTTTGTTACGCCTCGAAATCTTGTGTCCGCGGTTCAACAACGTGTATGTTTCAAAAGAGATATGCAAATATCATCTGTCACTTCCATCAAAATTCGTATTCCACTCTTTCCAGCCTCAACAAACAAACGAAAGTAAGGATGACAGAAGCCGTGCCTTGTTTATTACTCGTGCACAGCCTTTCCATAATGGGCATCTGGAAATTATAGAAAAAGCACTCGAAAAATATGATGAAGTTATAGTCGTTTTGGCAAGTGCCGAAGCGTCTTTTACTGAAGACAATCCTCTTACAGCGGCACAACGTATGGAAATAACAAACGCCGTTCTATGGGCACGACATAATGGGCATTTCTGGATATTTCCAGTAGCATACAACAACTATATTGCAGAGAATATGCCCGAACTAAAACTTCTCTGCCCCGATTTCAACGTTGTATTTTCTACCAACCCCGTACATGCAAAAATGGCACGTCTTGCGAATATTCCAAGCGAAATGCCAAAAATAAAATCGGACGTAAGAGCAACGACAATAAGAGAAAATGTTAAAAAAGCACTTCCGGCAGATAGTATGATGCCACGGGAAGCTCTGCAAATATTCATGAAATACAAAGACCAACTGATATGAAAAAAATACTGATTGCAACAGTTCCTGAGAAGGGACATGTAAACCCTCTTATTGGAACAGCACAAGAACTTGTTAAATTGGGTGCAGAAGTAGCATTCTTTGCACAACGAGACATTACACCACAACTAAACGCTGCCAAACTGTTTTGTAAGTGCTACACGCCCGGAAAGAACACTCCGGAATTTGTTCTTCCCGACGAGTTTATAACAAGCGGAGAGCTGTTTGCCAAGAAAGTAAAAGACAAAATGTGGTTGCGCCGATGGATAAAAACACTTCTCATAGATTGTGCCGAAGGACAAAAAGCTGGCATAGAGGCTGCCGTCAAGGATTTTGAACCCGACATAATGGTGTGCGACCCTCTTTCTTACGCAGCAGCCATCGTTGCCGAAGAAAGAAACTTGGTGTGGGCTGGCGTGAGCAACTCGCTCAACCCAGTAATACCCGACGATTGGGACTGTGATTTGCTCGAAACTCTGCGTGTTTACGATTCTGATCGCAAACGTCTGTTTGCCAAATCAAAACATGACATCAAATTCAAGAGTAGTGATGTCATCTCACCATACCTTAACATTGTTTTCACTTGCGAGGAGTATGCCCCACGAAACCTAAGCGGAAACAACTTCTCGGAATATGTAGGTGCACCTTTCAACATCACAGACTTTAAGCGAGGTGATGAAACGGACTTTCCATTCGACAAGCTCAATCCCGACAAACAAAAAGTCTACATGAGCCTTGGAAGCCAGCTTTATTACAATCCACAACTGTTCATTACTGCATACGAGGCCTTGAAGGGCATGAACGTACAACTCATCTTTTCGGTCAACGAACTCTGCACAGATGAATTTAAAGCCATCTTCCCTGCCGACAGCATTATCGAACGTTATACACCGCAATTGCAGTTGTTGCCACATATCGACATGATGATTAGTCACGGCGGAGCAAACTCCGTTATCGAAGCACAGACATTTGGCGTTCCGCTCGCTCTCTTGCCAATATGCAACGATCAGCATCTGCAAGCCATGTTTATGAAGAATGCCGGAGCTGGCATCGTTCTCGACCCAAACAAGCCTGATGCAACGGAATGGCGAAAGGCTTTCGAAACACTTTTAGACAAAAACTCTGATTACTGCCAGAAAGCACGCACCATAAAAGACGCACTCAGCAGACTTGGTGGTCCACAAAAGGCAGCTAAGCTAATCTACAAACTCTAAAGACAAAACATGGAAACAAAAATTCTATACGTCTCACCACATCTTGACGATGTACTGCTTAGTATGGCTCAGAACATAAAAAATGAAATAGCCAACAACGCCAACGTAACAATTGCTACTTTCTTTTCGGAAGGAAATACTGAGACAAGAAGCCTCTACGAAAGCCGACGCAAAGATGATGTATGCGCAATTTCAAAAATCGGAGCAAAAGCCCTACACATGGGTTTTACTGATTCATATTTTCGCGACAGTCGTTTCTGCAACTATTCTTCCATTATGTTTCACAAAGAATGCACAGAAACACATTTTTTTAATGATATTCAAGAAAAACTGAAAGAACTGCTCTTCAGCGGAAAATACACAATCTGCTACATTCCTCTTGGCGTGGGCGGCCATGTTGACCACAACATTATTTTCCATGCAGGGCGACAACTTGCCGAGGAGATGAACGACATAGACTTTCGCTTTTATGCCGACATGCCATACGCTCTTATAAGCGAGACTATCGACTTCCGCATAGCTGAAATGTTTGGCTACAAAACCCACGAATACACTTTCCGTCCTCTTCTCGACAACAATTTTCACTTTCTGAAAACCTATTGCAACGATGATGCCGACCGGGAACGAAGCAGTTGTCTGTTCAAAGCAGACTACAACACATACAAGTCATTACCCCTCACTCACGAAGGCGAATATTTTCCAGTAAAGATTGTCATCGAAAAAGATTTCGACAAAGCGGAGTTGATTGCAACATACAAAAGCGAACTGCCCGATTTGTTCGGCAACGAAACCAACCAGATAAATGCCGCCGAGCAATACTTTATGTTTCAGGCAAAAAATAACAGCAGCATACGCTATGTAAAAAACAACATGTCAGACTCAAAAGACTACTGTGCTCGCATTATTAAAAACGGCAAATACACTATAATGCAGACAGATACGATATGGTATGATGATACAACAAAGTCGCTATACAATCAAGTATACTTTTTATTCGAGAAACTACGAGTACTTGGCTGCATGTACAATCTGGCACCACAGGGATACCGATATTGCTTTCAGGCTGAAGACATTTTCGAAGCCGAAATATTCTACTCTGGTGATGACTCCGAAGGAGATTTTTTAAAACGATTCATTCCACGTCTGACATCGCCAGACTGCAAGATACGGCTCGCGCCTTCTCCCGACGGTCGTCTAGGAATCCGTGCAAAGTTTCTTCTGAAAGCCATCGAAACTCCCGACGGAAAAAAATATCACATCAACGAACAAGGAACAATAGACTGCGAAAGTTTCGAGGTTCACGTAAGCGAGCATTGTAACCTAAAATGCAAGCAATGTTGCAACTGCTCCCCTTTCAACAAGCCGAGATTTCTCAGTCCCGAAGAAGTTCGCGATATGTTCACATTCGTAAAAGCAAACCTGAATCCTGATGTCATCAAGATATCTGGTGGCGAGCCTATGCTCAATCCTCATCTTGGCGAGATTATCAATATCATAAAGGATTTATTCCCAAAAACGCCACTGCGAATAACAAGCAACGGACTTCTCTTCAAACGCTTAAAGGAAGAAGATTTTTCGCGTCTTGACCAACTTTGGATTTCAAATTACAGTTCTATGCCAGTTCCGGATAGTACGATTGAAAAAATTCGCAATCTTGCCCAGAAATATGAAATAGTTCTGAATATAAAGGAAGTGCAAGAATTCAGCAACGTCATTTCAGAAGAGAAACTAACACAGACAAAAGCCGAGGACAGTTTCAGAAACTGCTGGATGCGCCATCGTTGCTTGATTATACGAAATAACCGTTTCTATCTTTGCACTCGTGCCGCATACATAGACAGTTATTTAAAGACGCGACACAATCTTGATACCGACTATTCTGTCCGCGATGGAATACTTCTTAACGACCCGGATTTCAAGAATAAGGCATTGGAACTCTTAAACAGAAACAAGCCTATAAACACTTGTGTTTATTGTTTTGGAAATACCGGCAGTTCATTTCCGTCTACACAGATGAAAATGTAATTTTCTTCTCCACGATAAGATTGCCTCAACATTCCATATTTGACTTTAAGAAAGAGGCTATAATAACTTTCTCGCCCACATCCCCCATACAAAAACACAATTCCCCCGCGCTTCACAGCGTGAGGGAATCTTCATCATTCAATCTTTACTAAAAAAACAATTTTAACGAGTGCAAATATAGCACTTTTTTCGTATTTATCTCAATATTACCCACTTAATTATCTGCCGCCCATACCACCGCTGCTGGCCGAATACGACGATAACGATACCGACGAGCCGCCGCTTACCGTTGCACCAACGTAGCCCGCTCCGTCGAATATCTCCGTTCCGCCGCTAACGCTTACGCCGCTCTTCAGCGTAGGAGTTGAGGCACCCGACACCACAAGCGTTGTGCCGCCGCTCGACGGAGTCTTGAAGGCAAAAGTATCGCCGCCAACGGTAAGCGCGTACCACACATTCTTGCTCCACGACGAAGCCGAATAGCACGACTGCGAAAGACTTGCCCCTCTCTCCAGTCCGCCAATGGCAACTATCGTTCCGCCCGTAACATACAGTTTCTTCTGCTCCTCGCTGTTTGCATCTATTGCCACCTCGGGCGATGCCGCTCCTATGGCATACACAAGTCCACCCTTAATGTAGCAGTTGCCGTTGGCGTCAAGACCGTCGTTGCCCGTAGAGCAGGCATACAAATAGCCGCCGCTCACGGTAAGGTCGCCCGAAGCATTAACGGCATCGTCGGTAGCGTTTATCGTTACCTGTCCGCCCTTTATGTCTACCGTCTGCTTGCTCTCAATACCCTCGCCGCCTGCGCCCGAGGTGGTTATGCTTATCACGGCGGCATCGCTTACAACTATAGCCCCGTCAACCTTTATGCCCTTTGGCGACGACTTGTAGTCGCTCGTGTAACTGTCAAGTTGCCTTGATGTTGATATAACCGACAGCGTGCCGTTTGCCGATGCCACCACGGCATTGCCCGATGTCCTTACCACAACCGTTCCGCCCGTAGCCGTAAGAGAGCCGTCGCAGTTTATGCCCTTGCCGCCTGCGCCCGTGCTTGTAAGCCCAAGCGTTCCGCCGCTTATAATGGTGTTGCCGTCCGAACTAAGGCACGATGATGCCTTTACCGACTTGTCGTCGGTGTCCCACACGCCGCCTCCGGTTGTCTTGACGGTCATCTCGCCGCCGCTTATCCTCAGGTCGCCGCCTGCCTTTATGCCCTTGGCTGCATCAGCCGAGACTGATATGTTCAGCGTTCCGCCGCTTATGTATATGTTACCGCTGTCCTCTTCCTCGTGGTCGGTAGTCTCGCCAGTCGAAGCCTCGCCGTCCAAGTCGCATTGTATGCCGTCGTCGCCCGTTCCGGCTATGCTCACCGCTCCGCTCTCCATAGCAAAGTATTCGGCACACGATATGCCGTCGCCCACGGCCGATGTTATGTTTATGGCAGCATTCTTCAGAGTCATGTACTCGCCGGTCTTTATGCCGTGCTTCACGTTGCCAGCCACATTAAGCGTACCCTTCTGCGCAAACTCGGCGTGTCCCTTTATGTAAAGACAGGCTTTCTGCGAGCCGTCCTTTGCGTCGCAAAGCGTGTTTGTAGTTCCGGTAACCACCTTTACCTTTATGCGCTTGCCGTTTTGTATATGCACGGCCGCGCCGCTATATACAGGCGTGGTGTTTGTAAGTGTCAGTCCGTTAAACTCTACCGTTGCCTTGTACGAGCCTTCCATGTAGAACTCGCCGTCGGCCGACGTGCCGTCGAGGGTGTATGTAACCTCCGATGCCAGACTCTCGCTCTGTACTATCGACACGTGCGCCCCGCTCACCGTTGGCGTAAGGTATTGCGCCACGTTGCCTGCCACCCTTACCGTTGCCGATGTGCCGTTGTAGGTAACGCCTACCGCTCCGTCGGTAACGCTTGTGTTGTCTACCGTCATGCTGGTAATCTCGGCAAGGGCAAATGTCTTGCCCATAACGGTAAGCGTAGTTCCGCCCGAATATGTCATCTCGCCTGTCTGGTCTGCCGGAAACTGATATACTACGCTACCCACTCTCACGTTAAGCGTCTGGCCTGCGGCTGCTATCGTCAGCATCACAAGCGTTAATAGTGCATATATCCTCTTCATCTCACCACAATCTTATAGGTTTTCTGCTTTGTCTTTACAATGTACGCACCCTTCTTCATCTGCTCTCTCGAAACCGTGCGTCCCTGCAGGTCGTAAATCTCGGCAGCCTCGTCAAGGGTTGCGTCCGTAACCTCTTCTATGCCCGTAGTCTCATCGGCATTAGAGAAGTACATCTTGGTAAGGTTCGACAGGTTAAACGACTGCGAGCCAGCCGTAAGTGTTGTGCCGCTTATGCTTAGCGCAA
>R24__coassemble_730_pt1 | contig 20578 bp, 19 predicted proteins | sample R24__metabat2_low_PE_011 | metagenome-assembled genome bin R24 | reverse complement strand
TCCTTTACATTTGTAGGCACGGAAACAACAAACTGACTGTCGTTGGCATCCTTTAGCACACCCACCAGTTTCTTTCCCTCCTTGGTCAAGACTTCAACTTCCTTACCAACATGGTTTATGTATTGCTGAACGACCTTGAACGGCTGTCCTATACCAGCCGAACCGACTTCAAGTTCGTAGTCTTCAGCATCGCGGTCCATGCGCGATTCGATAAAACGGCTCAACTCCACGCAATCTTCAATCCATACGCCTTCGGCATGGTCAATTTCAACAACCACTTTGTTGTTTGCATCAACCATCACGTCTACAAGGAAATACTCTTTGTCTTCGAGCCACTCCTCTACCAAATTTCTAACAATGTTCTTATCTATCATCTAACAACTTTTAAAAAACAAATGAGAGACTTAATCAAGCCCCTCATTTCATCGTCGTTGCAAAATTACACTTTTATCTGCTAACTGACAAATTTTTACATGTTTTTTTCAAAAAAATGCCCACCAGCATAAAAAAGCAGAAGCACCGCATTGTTTGCAGTGCTTCTGATATGCTTTTTCTAACAGATTTTCTAATAGAAAAACATTAGTTTCCTTTCGGAGTATTTACATGGTCGATGAGTTCGCCATTCTGATTTACGCCGTTGAATATCCAGTCGGCAATCTGGATACTTCCAACTCTGAACTTTGCACCAGCCTCCTGAGTGTTTGACTCAACCAAATTCAAGATAATTTCGTACTCATTTGTATAATCAAGATAATCTTGAACAGTCATATTTACATTTTTTAGCGGGTTCTTTGCAGCAACAAACATTGCTAAATATTCAACAATAGGCAAATCGCAAATATAATTATCTTCTTCATCCCTAATTACCAGACGCAATGTCTTGTCACCATCCACCAATCTCAATGTATTCATAGACACGCTATTTACGACATAACTATGAGACTGACCATTCAAATCAACGTCGTTAATAATATTTACAAATGAAGTTGTCAACTGTTGATATGTAAAGTTTCTTCCAACTGGCAAAACTTCATTTTCAGTATTGAATCTGCGATTATCACCGACAATTCCAAATTTGAAGTTTGACATATTTGCTTCTGTCGAAGTTTGTGTGCCACTAACACTTGTGTTAGAATAGGCATATCTACAAACTACAGTAATAAGTTTCTTATTGCTGATAAGATCCATATCAACATTTGTTATTGCATGGTCGGTAACCGTAACGCTGGCCACCTTACCGTATCCCATAGGTAGCAAAGCATCAGCAGCATTTACTGCTTCATCACCCAAGTACGAACATACAAAGTCGCTCTTTGTACTTGTGCCTGCAACTGTTCCACTATAATCGTACATGCTACCGCCAGTCCAACAATATATCGAATAGTTTCCTGCTCCTGTAGGAATCGTAACCTGATAGTTTGAACCTAACAAGTCCGCCTGTTTATACATATGAACAAGCGTATTGTTAGAATCGTAGATAAAGAACGTTGCGTCGTTTGCGTAGTCGTATCCGCTCTTAGGATTATATGGAGTTCCGTTTACCGTTGGAGTAAGAGTAAGCGGAATACCCACCAAATTTACTCTCACACCTGTAGGACAGTCATCCAAGTCATCATAAATCAAGTCTGAACATGATGACAAGCCAAGAAGGCTAAAACCGATCAGTATTAAACTCTTAAGTCTTTTCATATCTTATCTTCTTGCTTTTGCTGAATATATATCTACTATGCCCTGCTCGTTTCTTATCCATGGGAACACCTGAATAGTGACATCGATAAGAAGGTTGCGTCCCTTATCTGGGTCACCCTCAATTATTGAGCTACTTGCTGTTGGTGCGCCAAGGCCCTTAACATTATCTATACCTACATAATATGCAGTATTACGAACGATACAGAACTCCATATTGTTCATCTTAACCGGGTCGCCGGCCGTGATTTCTCTAATCCAGTAAACATAGTAGCAAATACCGCCTTTGTAGATGGTAGTCTTGGCTGTTATGTCCTGACCAGTATTCTTCAATGCTGGAATCTTTTCCAATGTCTCCTTGCTGTCGGCAAAATAGCCATCGCAATAGTACAAATCCTGACCTGCTGCATAAGTGCCAAGGACTGCGTTGCCACCGTTCTGAACGAAATAGCGTTCAGCGTCTGGCGTCAGCGATGCCTTGAATACCACACCTGTACTTACATGCTGCTGCTGCATCTGGCGTGGCATTGTATTCTCAAGCGGATAGTCGATTACACACTGTCCATCCACAGTTGATATGAGTTTTGCAAACTCATCAGGAGTAGCATCGAGTTCGTTAAACTTAGAGCCACTAAAGAATGTAACCTTATCTACATTGTTATACTTGTCTTCGAATGTAGGGTCGAGAACAAAATAGCCAATAGTAGAATAATAATCATTAGAGTTGTACAAGCCCAAAGCACCAAACCTTACATTTGACATTGTTCCTGTCAATCCGTCAGAACTTTCGAATGTTCCAACATGGCGGAACAGATATGAACTGTTACGCTTTCCGCAGATTCGCGCCTCGTTCAAGGTAACATCTGCCAAATGGTATGTTGTTGTACCCTCGGCAATCGTAATAGGATAAACGTTCTCTGCCTTCTTGCACTGGTATACCACCTTCGCAACGCCACGCTCAACAATGAAACTAACGGTAAGTGAGTCAGAGCCACTAAGCAGGCGACCGTCTACATACAAACGGTCAGCATCGCCAGTAATAGTTACCTGATTATCATCACTACGGCGTGATGCCATTGGAAGTCCGTTAGATGTAATCTTACGATTGGCGAAATCGTAGTATGTCGGAGTAGAGTATGTTACGATAGCATCGCGGAAATCCTTCTCAGTCATGCCGTCCCATGCCTTGAAATCAGTATTGTTTACAAGAGCATAGAAATGGTATCGTCCCTTCTCGTAGTTTTCGTCTGTAATATACGGAATTGGATAATACTTGCTTCCGTCTGTATTATTCTTATCATAAGCAATGGTCATCTCATTGTACTTGCCCGAAAAATCGTTTGCCTCATTTACTGGGAAGTAGAAGATTCGCACATTATTTATATCCGACTCACCTTCCAAAACAGATTTATCAGGAACATAATTAACATCCTGCTTTTGTTCGTTTGGATCTCCATCACGAGTAATCTTTGACTGCAAGCCGTTTTCCTCTCTCTCTACTTGGAAAGCAAACTTGACGACAGCAGTCTTTTCTGAGCCTTCTTCAGGGGTTATATCTCTTATTGCCTCATCGTTGGTGCATGCAGCCATGAGTAGCACGGCTGCAGACATTCCAACAAATCCACTATATCTAAAATCTATCATAGTCAATGTATTTTTAATAAATTACTGACCCATTGTACGCAAGTTGTTCAAGTTCTGAAGAGCATTGTCCTCGCCTGCATCAACCGCCTTCTGCAACCAAATTTCGGCATTTGTATAGTCGCCCTTCATCATGTAGCAGACGCCTATATCGTTCCAAGAACGTTCATCCTTGCTGACTGTGTGCAACAATGACAAGGCTGCATCCCACTCGCGGTTAGCCATCTTGTCGAGAGCCTGCGAGATAACTGGAGCAACGAAGTCTTCACCTTCAGAATACCATACGTTGATGTAACAAGCATCACGCAACTGTGGATACAACTGCTCCAACATACCGATATATGTTCGTCCGTTTGCGATGCTCATCAAATGTGAGTTACGCTGGTTTTCAGGAACCTCGTGCATGATTCGGAGTACCTCTTCCTTGTAGTTCATGTCGCTCTTGGCAACCAAGTCCTCAAGTCCCTGCCAGTCGATACCACCAGCCACAATCTCGATTGAGTCGGCCGAGATATTGTACTGTTCGCTGATGTACTGCTTCAAAGCATTTGCACGGTCGCCAGACAACTGCATGTTAAAGTCGAGTTCACCTTCAGGAGATGCATAACCAGAGATTGTGATTCCGCTAATCTGTGTACGTGGGTTAGCACGAAGCAACTCGATGGCCTCCTTAATCTTTGTAAGAGTCTCGCGGTTGGTTGAGAAGTCTGGCTCGATGTTACTCTGGCTAACATGGAAACGAACGCTTACGCCACGGTCGCCATTGTCGTTACGCTGGCTGTTTGGACGTATAAATGGATATGCAGTCTGAACAGCATCACTAAGAGCACCACGGTTTGGCACACCATTATAGATAGGCTTGAATGGAAGGTCTACGCGAACCTCGCCAATCATCTGCGGTTCCAAGTCGTATGTGTTACAGCAGTTCTTCATCTCTATATCCAAACGCAACGAAAGCTTACCGCCCATCCACTCCTCGTATGGGAGAGCCGAACTGTAAACCATTGTAGAACCATTGTTCAGATACTTTGCATGAATTGTATTTCCGCTTACGGTACGCTTCTGTGCGTTTCGCTTTGCCATCTTTCGTCCTTCTACTACGAATGCAACGAAGTCTACACCGTGTGATTCATTATACAAATGTGGAGTAACTACGAGCATATTACTCTCGGAAGTAGCGTAGTCGGGAACTGTAACGATGAAGTTCACCAACACGTAATTTCCGTCGTGAATAATGCTGAAATTACTTATAAGAAAGTCTTCTGCGCGACTTACGACGCTCATCAACAGGCATAATGCCAACAAAGTTAATTTCTTCATAGTCGCCATATATTACTTAATAACATAAATAAGGTTAATAGCAATCTTTGTCGGAGAGAAGAATGTTTTCTTTCCTTCCTTAATAAAGTCGCCACATTCAGGACAATCGAACATCTTGTAGTTGGCATGAATGATGCCGAGACCTATTTCGGCCTCTATATTGAAACGTTTGTTAATGATCCAAGAACGTCCTACGCTTGCACCGCCAAGAATAGCCGTACCTTCGTAACGCTTGGTACAAGATCCGTCGACCATAAAGATTGGCACTCGACTGAAATTATACATTCCATAGCCACCATGTACGCCGACAAACCACCCGTAAAATCTCTCACAAAACCAGTAGCGACCTTCAAGCGCTCCTGCCATGTGTCTCCACTTTAGATTCTCTCTGAATGGCTCCCACACGTTCATACCGCCTTCAAGGTCAACGGTGATATGATCTGTGATACCGACTTCAGCGCCTATGTTCGGGCTCAAGGTCAACCAGTAAGGCAAGTTCGTTTTGACAGCTATGCGTGGAGCTGGCAAATCTTCAACTCCTGTTTGCGCGCCAACATTCTTAGCATTGGTAAGCAAAAGCAAAAGCATGACAAGTTTCAGAGTGGAACCTAATTTTTCACTTAAACTTTTACACATTTTCTATAGAATTATATGTATCTTCAAGCACTATATAAATAGGCTATTAAACAAAAATTTGTCAAATATAGTTACTTTCACGAAAATATGCAAAATAAAAATGTGAAATAAAGTGAAAATTTGGTTTTTTGCCTTTTTTTTTTGCTAATCGTCCCCTAACGCGTTATTTTTGCAGCAATTCGTAACGGAAAAACGTTTTTATGAAGTTATTTTTCTTTTTATTGTGTTTTTCGATAATCGGCAATACCGCACAAGCCGAATCTTTTCGCGGAAAATGGTCTGCGAACGTAAGCGATTCGACTGCAAAAGCCGACATCGCCGAGGACTTCACCTTCTATATCGGCAAAGAGAAGCACACCTTATATAATACGATAAAGGGAAACTCGGTGGTGATATTCTTCAACGTGGAGTGCGAGCATTGTATATCGCTTTTGAAAAAGATGACGAAAGGCAAGGCTAAGCCGCAGGACAAACGGTATGCCGATGCACCGATAATAATCATAAACATCGGCTTTGACGAGTCGAGCAAGGACTTTGCAAGGCTGAAGATTCCAGCAGACTGGATTGTCGGGCAAGAGAACTCGGGCTATCTGATGTTCAGCAAGTTCTACAATCTGAAAAACTACCCTTGCATCTTTCTGATAAACAAAGACAAAGAGATTGAAAGTCGCCACGGAGTGATAAGGTAAGCTTCAAATTCTAATTGACAATGGACAGTTGACAATTGAAATTTGAGAATTGGAAGTTGAAAGATCTTAATATCAATTCACGACAACAGGCAGTTGAGAATGTCGTTTCTTTTCAGAATCAATAATTGTCATTTGCCAATTACGAATTGTGAATTGTTTATGTTCTTTGAAGTAAGCCGACAACAAGGAGGTAGCAAGGGGAAACAAAGAGGTAGCAAAGGAATAGCAAGCCGAAAGGTACGAGGTAGATTCGGAGTAGATTCGGGATAACAAGCCAGAAGGTTTGGAGTAGCTACGGGGTAGCAACGGAGTAGGTACGGGGTAGCTACGGGGAAGGTTCGGACAAGCAAGCCAAAATAATTCACAATGGACAATTGACAATGATATTTGAAAGTTGAAAAAATCTTTCAAAAATACATTGTCAATTGCAATTTTCGCCCTGGACATATAAGATAAAAAAAAGAGAAGACTGAAGCGAACCAGTCTTCTCTCATTATTTTATGCGAAAGAATTATTATTCTTTGTCCTCACGACGTGGACGTGGGCGGCGCTCGCCTTCTGGACGTGGACCGCGGTTCTCGCGACGTGGACGCTCTGGACGCTCAACGTAATCAGCTGGTTTCTCGAGCAGAACTCTGTGGCTCAACTTGAACTTGCCAGTCTTCTGGTCGATGTCGATGAGTTTAACCTCAATCTCGTCACCTTCCTTGATTCCTGCCTGTTCTACTGTCTCAAGACGTCTCCAGTCGATTTCTGAGATGTGGAGCAAGCCATCCTTGCCCGGCATGAACTCAACGAAGCAGCCATAAGGCATTACGCTGCGAACAACACCCTTGTAAACCTCGCCAACCTCTGGAATTGCAACGATAGCCTTAATCTTAGCAAGAGCAGCCTCGATTGCACTCTTATCTGGAGCTGAGATAGAAACCTTACCTACACCATCAACCTCCTCGATTGTGATTACAGTACCAGTCTCTTCCTGCATACTCTGGATAATCTTACCGCCAGGACCGATTACAGCACCGATGAAGTCCTTAGGAATTGTAATCATCTCGATGCGTGGTACATGTGGCTTAAGTTCAGCACGAGGCTCAGAGATTGTCTTCATCATCTCACCCATGATGTGCTCGCGGCCAGCCTTAGCCTGCATCAAAGCCTTCTCAAGAATCTCGTATGACAAACCGTCGCACTTGATATCCATCTGAGTTGCAGTAAGACCGTTCTTTGTACCTGTTGTCTTGAAGTCCATATCTCCCAAGTGATCCTCGTCGCCAAGGATATCAGAAAGGATTGCATACTTATCCTCGCCCGGATTCTTGATAAGACCCATTGCGATACCCGCAACTGGGTTCTTGATAGGCACACCGGCATCCATAAGTGCAAGAGTACCAGCACAAGTTGTTGCCATAGAAGAAGAACCGTTTGACTCAAGAATATCTGAAACTACACGAACTGTGTAAGGATAATCCTCTGGAATCTGTCCCTTGATACCACGCCATGCAAGATGACCGTGACCAATCTCGCGACGGCCTACGCCACGCTGTGCCTTAGCCTCGCCTGTTGAGAATGGAGGGAAGTTGTAGTGAAGAAGGAAACGCTGGTTGTAACGCTCCAAAGCACCGTCAACAAGTTTCTCATCAAGCTTTGTACCAAGAGTACAAGTTGAGAGAGACTGAGTCTCGCCACGAGTGAAGATTGCAGATCCGTGAGGTCCAGGAAGTGGAGAAACCTCGCACCAGATTGGACGGATGTCGGTTGTATGACGACCATCGAGACGAGTACCCTCGTCGAGGATGCAACGACGCATAGCATCGCGCTCTACATCGTGATAGTAGCGGTCGATAAGAGCATTCTTCTCTTCGAGTTCCTCAGCAGTCAAGTCTACGTGAGCAGCAGCGTAAGCTTCCTTGTAGTCCTCGCGAATCTTCTCGAAAGCCTCTGCGCGTGCATGCTTCTCCAAAGCCTGCTTTGTTACGTCGTAGGCTGGCTGATAGCATACCTTCTGAACATCGGCACGCAAGTCCTCGTCGTTTACCTCGTGGCAGTACTCGCGCTTAACGTCTGTGCCAAGTTCCTTCATCAATTCCTTCTGAAGCTGGCACTGTGGCTTGATGGCATCGTGAGCAGCCTTGAGCGCAGCAAGAAGATCCTGCTCAGAAACTTCCTTCATCTCGCCCTCAACCATCATGATGTTCTCCTCGGTAGCACCAACCATCAAATCCATATCAGCCTCTTTCAACTGCTCGAATGTTGGGTTGATGACGAACTCACCGTTGATACGTGCTACACGAACCTCAGAAATTGGACCCTCGAAAGGTATATCAGAACAAGCAAGAGCGGCTGAAGCAGCAAAACCAGCAAGTGCATCTGGCATGTCTACACCGTCTGCTGAGAACAGAATCACATTAACATAAACCTCTGCGTGATAGTTTGAAGGGAAAAGCGGACGCAAAGCACGGTCAACCAAACGGCAAGTAAGGATTTCTTCGTCAGAAGCCTTACCTTCGCGCTTTGTAAAACCGCCCGGGAAACGGCCGTTAGCGGCATACTTCTCTCTATACTCTACCTGAAGAGGCATAAAATCAGTACCGGGTACTGCATCTTTTGCGGCACATACAGTGGCCAGGAGCATAGTGTTGCCCATGCGGAGCATCACAGAACCATCGGCTTGTTTTGCCAGTTTTCCAGTTTCAATGCTGATGGTTCTTCCATCAGGCAATGCAACTGTCTTTGTAATTACATTCATCTTAATATCTATTTGTATCTAAAAAAACGCGGTAAAGATAAAGATTTAAAACTGTATTCACACCTTATTTTTCATAAAAAGTTTAGATAAAAATAATTTTTATTTATTTTTGATGCCAAAAATGCGTTATAAATCAACGAAGGATTGTATCTTTGCAACTCATATTTATCAAAAAAGCATAAAAATCCATGAAGAAATATCTTTTCGCAATAGGAATGTCAGCACTTGCATTTACCGCGTGCGACAACTCTCCTAAATTTGTGGTCGAAGGAACCATAAGCAACGCTGCTGACTCAACTCTATATCTCGAGGCTGACGGTCTGAGCGGCATCGAGACTATCGACTCGGTTAAACTCGGTTCTAACGGAAGTTTCAGTTTCAAGGGCGCACCGTCAGAGAATCCGGAGTTCTATCATATCCGTCTGGGAAACAACATCATAAGTTTCTGTGTCGATTCTACCGAGACAATCAAGATTAAGGCAGATGCCAAGCAGATGGCTGGCAACTACGAGATTGAGGGAAACAACGATGTTGCCGAGATTAAGGAAATAGCCCTCAAGCAACTGAAACTGAAGGAGAATATCATCAAACTGCAAGACAACAAGAACATTGCGCCCGGCATTGCCGAAGACAGCATAAAGGCGATGGTTGAATCGTTCAAGAACGATATAAAGTACAACTACATCTTCAAGGCACCGAACAAACCGGCTTCTTACTTTGCTCTGTTCCAAACTCTTGGCAACTATCTTTTGTTCGACCCAATGACAAACAAGGACGACATAAAGTGCTTCGCAGCCGTTGCAACAAGTTGGGACGCAGCCTATCCGGAGTCGGAAAGAACAAAGAACCTGCATAACATAGCCATCCGAGGCATGAACAATACCCGCGCTCCGCAGAGAAAGACGCTGGAGATTGACCCAAGCAAGGTTTCAGAGGCTGGATGCATAAACATCTCGCTAAAGGATGTAAACGGAAAGGTTCGCGACCTTACATCGCTTAAAGGTCAGACAGTATTGCTCGAATTTACCGTATTTGGTGCTCCGCAGTCGGCACAGCGCAACATGATGCTGCGCGAACTGTACAATAAGTACCACAGCAAAGGCTTCACAATCTATCAGGTTTCACTCGACGAAGACGAGCACTTCTGGAAGACATCGGCCGACGCCCTGCCTTGGGTATGCGTAAGAGACGAAAGAGGACTGAGCAGCAGCTATGCAAACATCTACGGAGTCAGCACCGTGCCTTGCATCTTCCTCATAAACAAAGACAACGAAATAAAGATGCGCAACGAGCAGATTAAAGACCTCGACGCAGCAATACAGTCGCTGTTGTAAAACAAAGTTTTTTACCAAAAGATACCAAAGTTAAGAAAAAAACATTATCTTTGCAAACAAGATAGTTTTGGGATAAGGGGTTCCGGCATAATACAAACTGCCGGAATTCTTTTTCTTTTTGCGCCTGCCAGAAAACGCGCAAAACCAAATTGAAAAACAAACTAAAATTTTTAATAAATATGGCTTATATGACTCAAGAGGGCTACGACAAGATGGTAGCTCAACTTAAACACATGGAAGAAATAGAGCGTCCAGCGGCTTCAGCAGCCATTGCAGAAGCACGCGACAAGGGCGACTTGTCTGAAAACTCAGAATACGATGCTGCCAAAGAGGCACAGGGCATGCTCGAGATGCGCATCAGCAACCTCAAAGCCGTGCTCGCCGAGGCTAAGATTATAGACACAAGCAAACTGTCTACCGACAGCGTTCAGATTCTTTCTACCGTAGAGATGAAGAACACCAAGACAGGAATGAAGATGAAATACACCATCGTTTCGGAAAGCGAGGCCGACCTGAAGCACGGCAAGATTTCAATCAAGACTCCTATCGCTCAGGGATTGCTTAACAAGAAGGTTGGCGACATTGCCGAGATTACAATTCCGCAAGGCAAGATAAACCTTGAGATTACAAACATTTCTTTCGAGCAGTAACACTTAAAAACAATACGACTATGGCAACAATTTTCAGTAAGATAGTTGCAGGCGAGATTCCGAGCTACAAGGTGGCAGAGAACGATGAGTTCTACGCATTTCTCGACATCGCGCCTCTGGCAAAAGGTCATACGCTCGTTATCCCAAAGAGAGAGGTTGACTATATCTTCGACCTCGAGGACGACGAACTGGGACGTATGCACATCTTTGCAAAGCACGTTGCAAACGCCATTAAGGAGGCTTTCCCTTGCATTAAGGTAGGCGTTGCGGTGCTCGGCCTCGAAGTTCCTCACGCACACATTCATCTCGTGCCGATGAACAGCGAGAACGACATGAACTTCAAGAACCCAAAACTTGAACTCTCAGCCGATGAATTCAAGGAAATTGCAGCAAAGATTGCCAGCAAGATGTAATACAGACTTCAAGTTAGAATAAAGTCAAAAAAGCAAAGACGAGGATATTCCCAAATTCAAACGAGGAATATCCTCGTCTTTAATTCATGACTGTAAGTTTTTCATTTTGGAAACAAGCAACTCCATATTTTACGCATGATATAAAAATCAAATAGCAATAATATACATGATATCAATATAAAATCATCCAAGACTAGCAACTGTGACACATGTATATATATGCCTCCCAAAAGGACAACAAGAAAGATGTAATTGATCGTTTTCTTTTTTAATGACTTAATATCGAAGTTGTATTGGATAACAAAAATCACAATTGTTATAAGTGAACAAAAATAAGCAAAGATTATAAAATCACTATATAATGTTTCCATAATGCTTCTCGGTCTCTTTTGATTTAAAGCTCCAAATGCAAAAGGCAATAACTGCGCAATAAAAGTAATGATGGCAATTATATTTACTAATATTTTCATTTTGTCAATATTTTTCTTCTCTTTTTGCCATTAGACAAATGAGAAATGCGAGCTTGAAAAAAACTTTTTTTTCGCGCAAATCCCCCCCAAAAAAATTACAGACCGCATACACAAAAAATGATGCGGTCTGTTGTATGTTGTGACTAAACCATTATTTGTCCTTGAACAAATCCTTGATTCCACCGATTGAGCCCATCATTCCGGTAGCCTCGTATGGCAAGTAGACAGTCTTGTTGCCTTCCTTGCCGGCAATCTGGTTAAGAGTTTCCATATACTTAAGGGCTACAAGGTAGTTTATCGGGTTGTTTGAGTCGCCGATAGCCTGCTTAATCTTGTTGATAGCCTCGGCTTCTGCCTCAGCCTTGCGGATTGTAGCCTGAGCCTCACCCTCAGCCTCGAGGACAGCCTTCTGTTTGTTTGCCTCGGCACGGAGGATTGCAGCCTGCTTGTCGGCCTCAGCATTATTAATCATAGAAGCCTTCTCACCTTCTGAACGGAGGATTGCACTCTGCTTCTCACCTTCGCTGTTAAGGATTTCGGCACGCTTGTTACGCTCTGCCTGCATCTGCTTCTCCATTGCGTTAAGAACGCTTGCTGGAGGAGTAATATCCTGAAGCTCTACGCGGTTTACCTTTATACCCCACTTGTCGGTTGCATCGTCGAGTACGGCACGAAGTTTTGTGTTGATGGTATCGCGAGAAGTCAAGGTTTCATCGAGTTCCAACTCACCGATGATGTTACGGAGCGTTGTCTGCGTAAGCTTCTCGATAGCGTTTGGCAGATTATCAATCTCGTAAACCGCCTTGAAAGGGTCTACAATCTGGAAATACAACAACGCGTTGATTTGCGTCTGAACGTTATCCTTTGTGATAACATTCTGCTTGTCGAAGTCGTAAACCTGCTCGCGCAAGTCAATCACATCGGTATATCGATATGAATTGTGCTTCAGCACTACAAGTTCCTTTGGTTTGTCGATAAACGGTATAATGATGTTTATACCCGGATTGAGCGTTGCGTGATAGCGTCCAAGACGCTCTACAATCTTTGTCTCGCTCTGTGGGATAATCTTTATCGACTTCTGGACAACGATTATTACCAAAACGACAAGAACCCCTAAGAAAATAAGTAATGGATCCATAATTTAAATTGTTTTTACAGTTAATATTAAACTCTTCCTATCTAACACTTCAACCTTACTGCCAACCGGAATATCTTCCGATTCCACCGACTCAGCCTTCCAATCGTCGCCATCGATGGCAACCCTGCCATACTCGCCAGCCTTGATTGTCTGGCTCACTCTGCCAATACGGCCTATAATGGCATCGGCATTGCTCTTTGGAGCCTGCTTCGTCTTGAGAGTCTTGAGCAGAACAGGACGAATAAAGAACAACGACAATAGCGAAAAGATGGCAAAAACTGCCACCTGCGCGATGAATCCGCCGCCAAACAGAGGCACAAACGATGCAGCAAGCGCGCCAACGAACACGCAAAGCACATAGAGCGTTCCGGTCATCAATTCGGTAATGAGGAACAGCAGAGCTACCACGCCCCACGCTATTGCTGCCGAAGTAAATATATCACCCATAATTTTTAATATTTAGATTCTGTTTAAAACTTTCAGAAATGTCTTGTACGACGAGTCGAGATAATTCATCTCGTAAGGCTCGAGTTTGAGGGCATAAACGCCGTGCTGCTTCTCCACGTCGAAGTAACTTTGCAGAACGCTTGCCATGTTGAACGCCTTGTCGGTCTTGGTCTTTATAAGTTTCTTGATGCACGACACCACCACATCGCGCTCGGCATCGTTCTGTTTTAGATGCTTGAACATAGTGTAATATGCAATTTCCGTGCCACAAAGCAGACATTGGTTAAGCAAAGCCTCCTCGCTCTCAACATCCACCTCCGAAAAAAGTCTGTCTGCCTCGGTTTCATTGGCTATGAGCGGCAGAATCATCTTCACAAACTTCATTCTTACATCGAGCGGCTCGCCGTTCAGGAACTCAAATACGGGCTTTACATTCTTGCTTGCGATAGAGAATTTTCCGGAAGAGACAAGCCGCGCCGTGCTTCGGACTATGCAGACCATGAAAGCCTTGCAGCGGTATCTTACAAGCTGGTTGTAGACGAGCCAAAATCCGTCGTTGTCTTCCTCGGGCAGAATGACCTCGGCAATAAGGCTCTCGGCGTTTCGGAAATCCGTATTAGAGAGTTTCTTTAGCATTGAATACAACTGCGCCCAGTCTCTTGCCTGAATGCACCGGGTGAGACAGACTGCGAGAACTGGATTATAGTATTTTGTATTCATAATAGCAAAGATATGAAAAGTTTTTTACATTCCCGACGGTTTTCATCAGAATTTGAGATATGGCTCAAGCCGCTTTATGTCGGCTTCGGAAAACTGCTCCATGAAACCAAGTTGGCGAACGGACTTTATGTCTCCGCGCTTTCGGCGATACTCGACGATAGCCTTTGCCTGATAGAAATTGATGTATGGATGGCGCGTAAGTTTCTCTACTCCACCCGAATTTACGTCAATCTTCTTGACCGAATGGCTCGGCTTGACCTCGAACCATGCCAAAGCATCCGATGGAATCGACTTAATTTCGCTCAATTGCGATACCGAGACGAATCCGCCAAGTTGCTCGCGATAGCGCACTATTGCCTTTGCATATCCGCTTCCGATGCCGGGAACTTTCTTCAGCAAGGTTGTATCGGCTGCGTTGAGATCGACGATTGTGCCTTTGGCAAGCTTCGGCTGCGGAACGTAGAGAGGCTTGCCCGATGCCGTATCTTTTCGCCCGGTTCTATCGGCTGAAGGCTGAAGGGCAATCGAAATGTACGGCTTGGCGCGATTGAACAACTCGGGCGTCATGCCGTAGACAGCAGACAGTTTTTCGGGAGTTCTGAACAAGCCGCCTTTCCGACGATAGGCAAGAATGTTATGAGCCACATACTTGGGAAAACCGAGTTGAAGCAGTTCGATGGAATCGGCCGTATTTGGGTCGAAAGTATGCAAATTCAGAGCAACAGGTTCGTTGCGGGCATACTCCTTGTGCTCATAAGCCGGGCGTTCACCCCACTTTCGCGATTCGTGCGGACGCTCGTTAAGCGATGCGATGAACGACTTTATCTCTTCGGTTGTCAGAGATGCCTTTTCGTCTTGCTCAGCACGATGAAAAGTGCAATACACCAGAACTACCGTTGCCACGCACAACGCCGCCGAAAGGAACACAAGTACGCGGCGGTCGGCCTTTGTAAGCAGAAAGAATTTATTCTTCACAAGTTTTAAGTTTTTTCATAGTTTAAATCACGTTTTCAGAGGAGTTGGAGCCGATTAAACCGGATTTTTCTTCAGCACTTCGGATTTCCAGTTGCAGAACGGATTTTTCATCAACTGGGAGTTGTAGAAACGTCTGTCGCCCGTAACTTCGATAGCGATGAAATCGGGCTTTTCGTATTTCTCATCGGCCGCCGACAGTTCTACCTCTGCCATTACCAGCCCCTCATTCTCGCCAAAGAACTCATCAACCTCGAAAGTATGGATTCCATCGGGCGATTTTACGAGATAGCGAATCTTGTCAATCATTCCCGGCTCGCACAGACGCATAAGTTCCCTGCCCTCGTCGAGCGTTATTTCCTTCTCGAACTCATAGCGGCCGATGCCGTCTTCCGACGGACCTTTGATTGTAAGATACGCCTTTTCATCGCGTATGCGCACTCTTACCGTACGCCCCTTTGCGCTACAGATATACCCCTGTACAATATGGCTTTTGGAGAAAGCCTGTTGTTTGTAGCCATCTCCAAAAACCAAAAATTTTCTTTCTATCTCGAGTCCCATAGACTTTAGTTGTTTGCAGAACCAGAGAATTCCATCAGATAAGCCTTGATGAAACCGTCTATTTTTCCGTCCATCACGCCGTTTACGTCAGATGTCTGGAACTGCGTGCGATGGTCTTTCACGCGGCGGTCGTCGAAAACGTAACTTCTGATTTGCGAGCCCCACTCAATTTTCTTTTTGCCAGCCTCTATTTCGGCCTGCTTTGCCATACGGCGCTTCATCTCGCGGTCGTACAACTGTGAGCGGAGCAATCGCATTGCGTTCTCGCGGTTTTCGAGCTGCTTACGGCTCTCGGTATTCTCGATAAGGATTTCTTCGGTTTCACCGGTATCTGGGTCGGTATACTGATAACGAAGGCGGACACCCGTCTCGACCTTGTTTACGTTCTGACCGCCGGCACCTCCCGAGCGGAACAAATCCCATGAAATCTTACTTTTTTCAACATTTATCTCGATGCTATCGTCGACCAGAGGCGTTACGAACACGCTGGCGAACGATGTCATTCGCTTTCCCTGAGCGTTGTATGGCGATACGCGGACCAAGCGATGAACGCCGTTCTCGCCCTTTAGATAGCCGTAGGCCGAGTCGCCTTCGATTTCCATCGTTACGGTCTTTATTCCAGCCTCATCGCCGTCCTGAAGGTTGCTGATGCGAACCTTGTAGTTGTGAGCCTCAGCCCAGCGCATATACATACGCATAAGCATCGAAGCCCAGTCCTGACTCTCGGTGCCGCCTGCACCCGAGTTGATTTTCAGAACGCAGTCCATTCCATCGGCTTCCTCGCGAAGCATATTCTTCAGTTCGAGATTCTCGATTGCCTCTATTGCGTTGGCATAGGCCGTGTCTACCTCCTCCTCGGTAACGAGTTCGTCTTTGTAGAAATCGAAGTTTAACTGAAGTTCGTCGGCAAGAACCTTTACTTCCTTGTAGCCGTCAATCCACTTCTGCAAGTCTTTTACCTTCTTCATCTGCTCCTCGGCAGCCTTGGCATCGTCCCAGAAGCCGGGAGCCTGCGTGCGGAGTTGTTCCTCTTCAACCTGAATGAGTTTGTTCTCGATGTCGAGGTAACGGTTCAACGCCTCGGTTCTGTCCTGAACATCTTTTAACTGATCTGTTGTAATCATTTATCTACCTAATTGTTGTTTTCTGTTTATTCTGCGTACATCGCGTCGATTTCAGCCTGATAGTTCTTGTAAAGAACAGGGCGCTTAACCTTCAGGGTGTTTGTGAGTTCGCCCTTTGCCATAGAGAATGGTTCTGGCAGCAGGACGAACTTTTTAATCTGCTCGTAGTGGGCAAATTCCTGCTGAAGAGTATCGATTCTTTCCTTGAACATCTCGTTTACCTGCTTGTTCTTGCAGAGTTCGGCAATCGAGTTGTATGATATGCCCTTGTTCTCGGCATATTCCTTCAGAGCGTCGTAGTTAGGAATAATCAAGGCCGAAGCGAACTTGCGCTGGTCGGCGATGATTGAAATCTGGTCGATGTAGCGGTCTACCACAAACTTGCTCTCGAGCATCTGCGGAGCGATATATTTTCCGTTTGAAGTCTTGAACAAATCCTTGATTCTATCGGTAAGATAAAGTTCGCCGTCCTTGATGTAGCCGGCATCTCCCGTGTGGAACCATCCGTCTTCGTCGATGGCAGCCTTTGTTGCAGCATCTTTCTTGTAATATCCCTTTGTTATGGTCTCGCCGCGAAGCAGAATCTCATCGTTCTCACCAATCTTGACTTCGAGATTATATATAGGACGACCGATGGAACCGATAGAAATCGGCTGTTTCAGCAAGTCGTTCGATACGGTTGCGGTACTCTCTGTAAGTCCGTAGCCAACCATCATGTTTATACCAACTGCGTGAATAAGTTCCTCGACCTTTGGAGGCACGGCAGCACCAGCCGTTGGGAAGAAGTTGGCATTCTCCAAGCCGAGAGTCTTCTTCAGAAGCGAGATTACGGTACTCTCATAGAACTTGTATTTAAGTTTCAGGCCGAGCGGCGGAGTGAGTCCTTTCAGACGATACTCTACGTTGTACTTTCGTCCGCACTCAAGCGCATCGCTCAACAGTTTTTTCTGAACGCTCGGCGAAGAGGCAATCTTGTCCATAACGCCGGCATAGACCTTCTCCCAGAATCGCGGAACGGCGCACATGCACGAAGGATGAACCTCCTGCATACTCTTCAGCACATCGACAGGGCGCAGGTTTACAGCCAATGTGCAGCCCTGATGGATGCAGAGGTACGACCATGCGCGCTCGAACACATGGGTGAACGGCAAGAAATTCAGGACTACATCGTTCTCGCTAAGTTCGGGAAGACCAACGATGTTGGCATCAAAGGCTGCATAATAGTTTGAGTAACGGAGGGTTACGCCCTTGCTCTCGCCCGTTGTTCCCGAAGTGTAGAGAATGTTTACGAGTTCTGAATCCTGAACGCCCTGCTTGCGTTCCTCAATCTCCTTGTCGAAAGCATCGGTTGCGGTTGCCAAGAATTCATCGAAATATATTGAAGTCGTATCCTGCGGATTCTTAACAACTTCGCGGCTGAAGATAATAAGTTTCTGAAGCGTAGGACACAGCGAATGTGAACGGAAAGCCGTGTCGTACTGCTGCTGCTCGCCTACAAACATAAAACGCACCTCGGCATCGTTCAGCATGTACTGAACCTGAGCCTCGGAACTTGTTGCATAGAACGGAATGGTAACCGCGCGGATGCCGTATGCTCCGAAATCGCAATAAAAGCACTCGGGCATATTCTGCGAGAAGACTGCAATGTTCTCCTGCACTCTCACACCCATTGCCATAAGTGCTCTTGACACAGCATTTACCTTTTCGGCAAACTGAATCCACGAAACATCCAGCCATTTTTCCTGACTGTAATCTCTGTACTTTAATGCTGTTCTGTTACCATACTTCTTAGCCTGTTCTTGAACCAAGATGTTTAAAGGCGTTATTTTATTTCTCATCTGTTTGTTTTTTATTCTTGCAAATATATTACTTTATTTGCAATAACATAAACAAAAAAACGCATTTTTTTGCATTGGCGGCGACTGCGGGCACAGTTGCCGGAGAATAGCAGGCAAATCGTGGCTTTTCGGGGCGAAAAAACAAAATCTCCAGCCGAATGTTTCACGACTGGAGATTTCAGAACTTGCAGTTATGCGTTTTGCGGCAAACTGCTCATAACACGTACAACACTTATCTAACTATCATTATCTTATTTACAACCATTCCGTTCTGGCGGATTATGTTGAGTCCGTGCTGCAAAGACTGAGTTCGAAGCCGAAAAGCCGAATGGGAGTTGTATATGTTGCTTTCCTTCCACTCATTTTTGGCGGTTTTACCGCATTTCAGAGCGATGTTCCCGACATTCATCCTGCAATAAAAATTGCTTCGTGACGACTTCGGCATACGTCCAAGATGTTGGGATTGCGCTTCGCCACCGCCAGCAGATTGAGCGCGCGCGAATAGATGGTTTCAGCAGAAACTAACGGTAAGAAACACGCCGTACTTGTGCACCACCGGAAACTGGTCTGCACAGACATAAGGTTTTATGTCGTCGGTTATAAGATTAATTATCTTCTGAGGGTCAGACTTTTTCCACACATCAATATAAACGAGCCACAAAATCAAATTCTGTTTATCTTCTTTGTTACGTATTAAGATTCCATTTAGTCGATTACTATACGGCAAAAATAGTTATTTTAGCCATCAGGCGTCTATACTTTCGCACTTATTTTACGAAATGTAACAAGCAACTACCAAAGGTGTATCACATATTAGTGTATTTTTGCTATTTTTGCATCGCTAAACAAAATAATATTTATGATTGCCGACACAAAGAAACTAACGCAAGAGGCTGTCGAACTGCTTCAGAATCTGATAAGAACCGAATCGATAAGCCGAAACGAGGACATCGCAGCCGACCTGCTGCAAAACTACATGCACAGCAAAAATCTGCCAACCCACCGCAGCGGAAACAACATCTGGACCGTCGCGCCCGATTTTGACGAATCCCGCCAGACAATACTCCTTAACGCACACATCGACACCGTAAAGCCGTCAAGTTCGTACACCCGAAATCCGTTCGAGCCAACAATCGAAGACGACATCCTGTACGGACTGGGCAGCAACGACGACGGCGGCGGACTGGTTTCTCTGCTTCAGGCTTTCAGAGTGCTGAAGGACCGAAAGCGCGATTACAATCTCGTCTACCTTGCATCGTGCGAGGAAGAAGTTTCGGGCAAAAACGGAATAGAAAGCGTTCTTCCGCTTCTTCCTAAAATTGATGTTGCCATAGTTGGCGAGCCTACCGGAATGCAGCCTGCCGTTGCCGAAAAGGGTTTGATGGTGCTTGATGTTACCGCCACCGGAAAGGCCGGACATGCGGCACGCAACGAAGGCGAAAATGCCATCTACAAAGCCCTCGGCTGGATTGAATGGTTCAGAGACTACCAGTTCGAGAAGGTTTCCGACCTTCTGGGCGCAAACAAGATGTCGGTAACGGTTATAAATGCCGGAACTCAGCACAATGTTGTGCCCGACAAATGCACGTTTGTAGTCGATGTACGCACCAACGAGCTCTACTCTAACCAAGAGGTTTTCGACATAATAAAATCGCACGTTCCCGGAGCCGAATATCGCTCAACAAGACTGAATTCATCACGCATAAGCACCAGCCATCCGCTTATTCAGAAACTTGTAGGCATGGGCAAGAAGCCTTTCGGCTCGCCAACGCTCAGCGACCAAGCCCTGATGCGATTCCCGTCGTTCAAACTCGGTCCGGGCGAATCATCCCGTTCGCACACCGCCGATGAATTCATAAAGATAAGCGAGATTGAGGATGCCATAGGCACATATATCAGTCTGCTTAGCTGACCTTTTTTGTTCGGGATGCCTTCGGGATTCGTTCGGGACATGTGCAAATTCTTCCGACTCCGATGCGTATTTGGGGGCGTTTTTGCCTTTTTCGCATCGTTTTTGCTTGTTTTATGCCGGTAATTTGCGGTTCTTGTCCTATGCCAATTACAGTAAGTGGCTGGTAATATGAATTTTACAATATAAGCGTTTCGGCGTTTCAGCGTTTCAGTTACCCCTTTGGTGGTTTCAAATTTCCGCCTTATAATATATAACTTATTTATTATTAATTAGTTATATAT
>R24__coassemble_709_pt1 | contig 21121 bp, 14 predicted proteins | sample R24__metabat2_low_PE_011 | metagenome-assembled genome bin R24 | reverse complement strand
GTTGTACAGAAAGTCAAGCTGAGATTCTGACAGGAAGATGCCGTATGAAAGTTCTTGCTCGTTCATTGATTTGCTGTTTTGAGAATGAAAGGCTTGGTCATGCCTTGGATGAATGAAGACGGATTCGGCTTACACATAGTAGCGATACTCCTGAAGTTATATTGCCTATACGTTGATACTCCTATAGGGTTATACTCGATATAACGGTGTACATTGTATATCGTGTATATCGGTATTTGTTGTAACCGTCGGAATGATGGGTTGCAATTCCAGAAGAGTCTGGTCATGCCACCACACCATCCGACTTGCAGATAAAGAGTAACAACAACGATAGGGAAAGGAGAATCGACCTACCTACACATGATGCATTATCCATCGCATCTTTACTGCGATTTAGGCTTCTGCACCATGAGTAGAGTTCAGTTCTCTCAGCTTCAGCTCTGCCTCTGCCTGAGTGGTCTCGTCCGACTTCACCTTGTTCTTGCGTGCCCAGTTCAAGAGGCTCTCCTTCTCGAAGAAGATGAGCTTGCCCTCTGGCTTGTAGAAGTCTATCTTGCCAGCATGGGTCATCTTGTAGAGCATACTGCGAGAGATACCCAGGTAGATGGATGCCTCTTCAAGGTTAAGCACTGGCTTTGACTGGAAGCAAAGCGATTCGAGCGATGTTACTCGCTTCTGGAGCTCAGCGATCTTACGCTCCTGCTCCAAGTAGTGATTCATTTCTGTCATACGCTATTTCAATTTTTGTTGTTCGACATGTTGTTTGCTGACGGAGGTTCCTCGTGTAATCATATATTAGTATGACTTTCACCGGGTGTCCGATTGTGGCACAAAGTTACCTCGGCATCAGCGGTTATTCTGAAATTGGTTCTCAAAACATGATTTTGGACAGCAAGTTCAGAATCTTTGGTTCTATTTTGAGGTCGGATAGAACCAAAAAACTTGAAACGATCCTTTTTCGAGGTGGGATCAGTCGTCAAGAGTTGAGCAAGTGTGTGAACGTATATGTTATCCTTTATCATGTATGAGTCTATATCGTAGTAAATGCATCTCGGTGTTTCCGATTTGCGCTGCAAAATTATATATTTTCATTTATATGACCAAATGTGTAAATTATTGCAGATTAGTGTTTTAAGTGGCTAATCGTCTGGTCAATGCAACGCCTGTACAAGTGGCATCAGTTTACTTAAACCGATGGACAATTAACTGGCATTTCATCTGGTCAGTATGACAGAAATCATGGTTCCCAACTCACTGAGTATGGACGAAATGGATATTCAAAGATGTGGCAAATGATGTGGAACAAGCACTGTACAAGGTTTAATGATTATCTGGTCAATGCTATTGTTAAACATCTGGTTAGACAAGTGGTCAATGAACGTCATAAATCGCTGATTTACTGAAATGTAGATTTAACATAGTTTAATTATCATACTTCGGTCGAGTATGATTTTTCGGGCATTTTCTGCACAAAAATGAGCTCGTCACCATTGCCCCTGATGATGCAGGTACACGACAGTATAGACAACAGTTTCTTTGTTATCCAAAGATACCATTGTCGGTACAAGTTGAAGAAAAATGCACTGCAAATGAAAGATTTAGGGGAATCCCTTCGTTTGTCTCGCAATAATTGTGTACCTTTGCAAAAGAATAGCAGAGGTCTTTGATAACGTGGACATCGTGAAAGAATATCGCAAGATATGTTTTCAACAAGTTTTGTCCCATTTTTGTCCCGCGAGAACTTCCAACTTTGGGACAAGATTTTGTAAGTAATTGGTTTTCAGTATAGAAAACTATTGGAAATTCCTTAATTTTAGGCAACCACCAGAATGTTCACCCCAAAAGAAAGAAGCAAAGGATATGGCATTACAAACCATTATGCCGTACAGTTCTTTGATACAGGGTATATCTGTGTTCACGATAATGGCGACAGACTTCATATCTTCGAAGATGTAAAAGAGTAGCAACAAGCCCCCTCCTTGGTTCTGCCGAATTTGCAATTCGGCAGCATCAATAAACGCGAGTTTGCAACTCGCATTGTCGCTGTGCGACAAGAGGTTATGTAAGGATGCAGTATTTGTGTGTTACGGATTTTTTCAGCGGTGGGAATTCTTGCGTTCCTTCGGTAGCAAGCGAACAAAGTTCGAGCGGTTAAATCGGCTGAATGGTGTGGCAAATTTCGTCATAACCGTTTTCAGCCGTTTTCATTATGAATTCTGAATTATCTATAAATTCTGAATTTATATTCGGATTCGTGTCTCGTTTGGGCAGCAGATAGCCAAATCATATTACGAAAAGCCGAAAAACATACCACATTCATGGTATTTAAAATGCCAACATAATGAGATTGTGAGACTTGCACAAACACCGTACTTTTGCACTGTGATTTAAAGTTTAATAAATACAGTGTAATATGATGAAGAATTCAAATCTATTAACCCTTGTGGCACTAATACTGCTGACAACAACAAGCGTGTGGGCGCAACAGGTAAGCGAAGGTGTATATACTATCAGGGCTCCGCGCTTTGCAAAGGGGCTGGTAGAGAAGTGGATTACAGAATATAACAAGGTAGATTCACGAATGCATATTGTTGTTGCTGCTCCGGGCACAAAGGCTGATATAAACTTCTCAGTTTTCAAAGACGAGAACGACGACCACACCATCTGGTTCGGACAGTATGCCATTCTGCCAGTTACGGCACGTCAGGGCGAGGCGGCTCAGTATTTCGCACATCATAAACTTTCAAAGAAGAAGTTGCGCGAACTGTTCTTCGTCTCAGACGATATTGAGGAGAGTCTGGAAGAGAAGCACAAACACGGACTCGTTGCCTACTCGTGCAGCCATGCCCATTGCCTTTCAAACGCCTTTGCTTCTTATTTCGGGCAGAGCGTTGCCAACCTCAACGGCAAGAAGATTTCGGGCGATGACGTATTTCTAACCACAGCCATCAACCGCGACAAGGAAGGCATCTCGTTCAATGCCCTCTATAACCTCTACGACCTTGGCAGCCGCAAGCTAAAGAGCGATGTCTCAATTATTCCGCTCGACGTAAAGAAGCAGCAGGCACAGATTCTTAACGACGAGACAACCGTTGACGGACTCATTGCCTTGCTCGAAAGCGAGAGTGTTGACGGAATACCTGTACAGTCTATCGGCTTGAGTGTAGGTACCACCGACGATGAGATTCTGAACGGCTTTCTTACATGGGTTGTAACCGTTGGAAAGGATTACAACCACGAGTTCGGACTTCTGAACATAGACGACAAGCAACTCGCTGCCGAAACGGGCAAACTAACTAAGAAACTTCTTACTGCACAGAAATAAAGTTCTGTAAGAGAGAATTTTTTCGAGAAGATTTTTACGGATAGAATAAGTTTTTAAAGATTGTTTATATGAAGAAAACACTGCAGCAAATACTGTTGCAAGCCCTTTTTATGCTTGTAACCGTAGCATCGGCTACAGCACAGAATGTTATTACCGGTCGCGTAACCGATGCCGTATCGGGCGACCCGCTCATTGGAGCATACGTTATAGTAAAGACCGACAAGGAGGCAGAGGGCGCATCTACCGATCTTGAAGGCAAGTTCACATTATCTACAAAAAAAGAATTTCCGCTTGCGCTGCACATCGAGTTTGTTGGCTACCGAGGTGTTGATGTGGATGTGTACGACAACTCTGACGCCATAGAAATCCAACTTCAGGAGAACTATCGCTTCATCGACGAGGTTGTGGTTGTTGGCTACGGTCAGCAGAAGAAAGGCGACCTTACGGGAGCCGTTTCTTCGGTAAAACTGGGACAGATGAAGAGCATCACCGCATCGTCGTTCAACTCGGCTTTGGCAGGAAGCGTTGCCGGCGTTCAGGTTACTCCAACATCGGGTGCGCCGGGCGGAGGCGTAAGCATAAGAGTGCGCGGAAGCAGTTCGGTTCAGGGCGGAAACGAGCCGCTCTATGTCATCGACGGATTCCCTGTTTATGGCGAGACATTCTCGCAACTCAATCCCGGCGACATTGAGTCTATAAATATTCTGAAAGATGCCTCGGCTACGGCAATCTATGGTTCGCGAGGTGCTAACGGAGTTGTTATCGTTACGACGAAGAACGGCAGTTTCAACCAGAAGACACAGGTTGTTTATGACGGAAGCATCGGCGTGCAGAGCCTTCGCAAGAAGATTGACGTGCTTAATGCGCGCGAGTTTGCGCAACTCCGCAACGATGCGCTCTACGACACCAATCCGTCGCTGGGCAAGTATCAGTATCTTTCTCAAAGCGAGATTGATGCGTTGGGCGAGGGCACAGACTGGCAGGATGCCGCTTTCCGCTCGGCTCGTGTAACAAGCCATCAGTTAACCGTTTCGGGCGGCGGAAGCAACGTGCGCTACAGCATCTCGGGAAGTTATTTCGACCAAGACGGAATTATCCGCAACACAGGCTTCTCGCGCTTCACCACACGCGCCAATCTCGACATCAAACTAAACAACAAACTCCGCCTCGGACTCAGTCTTAACGGCAACAAGACCGATACAGACAATGCGCCTTCGGGCATCATCTCGTCGCTCTTGCTAATGCCGCCAACAGCCACAATCTACGAGGCCGACGGCAGTTACACGCTCCGTAATCCGTTCGAGAATGTCTTTGCCAATCCTATTGCTTCGATAAATGAACGCATAGACAAGACTCGCCGCTACTACGTTCTGGCAAATGCCTTTGCCGAGTGGGAGATTATAAAGAACCTCAGACTGAAGGTTGCCTTCGGAGCAAACATATCTAACTCAAAGAATAAATCTTACGTTCCGTCGTACATATATGATGGTGCATCGAGCAACGGCTCGGCATCAATCAGTTCGTCAGATGCCTACTCGTGGCTGAACGAGAACACGCTGACATACGATTTGAGGGTTAAGCGACACCATTCGTTCAACTTCCTTCTGGGCTACACTCAGCAGGTAAACATCAACGAATCGTTTGGGGCAGGAAGCAACGACTATGTTACCGACGACCTCTTGTACAATAATCTTGCAAGCGGTTCGGTAATAACCACACCATCGTCGTCGGCTTCGAAGCATGCGCTTATTTCTTATCTCGGTCGTGTAAACTACAATTTCAGAGAGCGTTACTATCTGTCTGCCAGCCTCAGAACCGACGGCTCGTCGCGATTCGGCTCGGATAAGAAGTGGGGCGTATTTCCATCGGTAGGAGCATCGTGGAACGTGGCAAACGAGAAATTCTTCAAACCATACACAAAGATTGTCAGCGACTTGAAGGCGCGTATTAGCTACGGTGTCACTGGAAATCAGGAGATAGGTAATTACCAGTCGCTATCAACGCTTTCGAGTTCGCGATATCTTTTTAATGAAGAGACGGCCATCGGCTTCAGACCCGATCGCATCTCGAATGCCGAACTGGGCTGGGAGACAACTCATCAGTACGATGCAGGAATTGATGCCGGACTGTTTGGTGGCAGGCTGAACATCAGTCTTGACTATTATTATAAAAAGACCGAAGACCTTCTGCTTGATGTGGCAATTCCTTGGACATCAGGTTATTCGAGCTCTTTGCAGAACTACGGCTCGGTTTCGAACAAGGGTTTTGAGTTTACGGTAAGCAGCAAGAACTTTACTGGAAAGAAATTCAGTTGGGACACTCAGTTTAACATCTCGTTTAACCGTAACAAAGTGCTCGAACTTGGCGGCGGAGTTGATTCGTACATCACCTCGAATATGTCTTACGCCTACATCGTTAAGGTTGGCGAACCTCTCGGACTCTTCTACGGAGCTGTTGTCGACGGCGTTCTTCAGGAAGGCGAGGTTGAGACAAAGGGTAAATTCACAGGACAGGGCACACCAAAGCCGGGCGACCTTTTATATAAGGACATCGACGGCGACGGAACATTCGTCAGCGCATCAGACCGAACAATCATCGGAAAGGCACAGCCCGATTTCTTGTTCTCTCTTACAAACAACTTTACTTATGCCAACTTCGACCTCAGCATCTTCCTTCACGGCGTTGTCGGAAATGAGCTGCACAACGGCACAAAGCAGTCGCTCGAACTCTTCAGCGGTCAGCAGAATGCCGACGGAACAGCCCGCAACCGCTGGACGGAGACGAACGCAAGCAACACAGTGCCGAGAGCCAAACTCGACCCTGCTCCGGTTGTTTCGAATCGCTTTATCGAAGACGGAACGTTTGTCCGCATAAAGAACATAACGCTTGGCTATACATTCGGAAAGCGCATCACCAGTCTACTTGGCATAAACAGCCTTCGCGTGTACGCATCGGCAACCAATCCGATTACATGGACATCGTATTCGGGATTCGACCCCGAAGTTACATCGGGCAACAACACAGCCCAGCAGGGATACGATTCGGGAATATATCCGGTAGCAAAATCGTACAACTTTGGCGTAAACATCAAGTTCTAAAATCCTAAAAAGAAATTTATATGAAGATATACAAGATACTAAACAATACGGCTGCTGTTTTGGCTGCTCTTGCTATTGCATCGTGCGCCGAACTCGAGGAGAAGCCCGAGTCGAGCATGGTGAGCCAGCAGTTCTACAACACCGAGGCCGATGCCGTGGCTGCCGTAAATGCTGTTTATGCCGACCTTAATCCGTCGGGACAGAGCATCTACAATTCGCTGTTCCAGATTGGAGTTGAGATGGCAACAGACGATTATATGGCAGGTCCTCGTGCCCGAAACGCCCATGTGCGTGCCATTTCGTCGCTCATTCACGACCCGTCTAACGACCGTATGCAGGAACTATGGCGACAGAGTTACGCGCTGATAAAAGATGCCAACGCTGCCATCGACCATATTGCCGAGATTCCGGCTGCCAACATAAGCGAGGAGAAGAGGCAGCGCACCATCAACGAGGCCAAGTTCCTCCGTGCGCTAAACTACTTCAATCTTGTGCGATGGTTTGGCGATGTGCCTTTGGTGCTTCACGAAATCTCTACACTTGATGCCGGACATCTCAACGTTGTTCAGGCAACCGAGGCTGAGGTCTACGCTCAGATTGAGCAGGATTTGAAGGATGCCGAGAATCTACCGTCTGTATATCCGGCTTCCGACCTTGGAAGGGCAACGTCGGGCGCAGCAAAGACGGTTCTGTCTAAAGTCTTTCTTACTCAGAAAAAGTGGGAACAGGCGGCGCAGAAGGCAAAGGAAGTAATCGACGAAGGCAACTATCGCTTGTTCGACGATTATGCCGATGTATTCAGCGTTGACAAGGAGAACACCGTAGAGCACATTTTCTCGATACAGTTCAAGGGCAACGCCAACTTCCGCGGAAACTCGCTTGCAAGCCGCTCTGCTCCGTACGAGCCCGAGGGCGTTAATGGCGACTATGCCGATGAACTGAATGTTGCTGGCGGATTGTTTCAGAGTTATCGTCCCGAGGACCGCCGCCTTGAGGTTAATTTCATCACTCAGATGGTTAGCCCTGTAAACGGCAAGCTGTATGTCTTGAGCGAGCCTCATTTCTATATGTACTACGACCATAGCGTTGTTGGGGCGCAGGGACAGTCGTCAATAAACCTTCCGCTTATCCGCTATGCCGAGGTGCTTCTGATATATGCTGAGGCTCTGAACGAGATTGAAGGTCCTTCGGCTGTTGCGTACGATGCTGTTGACCAAGTGCGCCGCCGCGCTGGCATTCCGGCGTTGGCTGAGATTGAGCCGAGCCTGAGTCAGGAGGCGTTCCGCGACTCGGTTTTTGAAGAGCGCAGAAAGGAGTTTGTGTATCAGTATCACCGTTGGTTCGACTTGGTGAGAAGGGGTGCCGACTATTATATCAAGACTCTTACCGCCGCAGGAAAGCCTAACGCTGCGCCTCGCCACCTGCATTTCCCAATTCCGCAGCGCGAGATAGACCTGAATCCAAACCTGAAGCAGAATCCTGATTGGGTGAACTATTAATAAATTCACAATTCATAATTGACAATTCATAATTGCAGTTGACAATTAAAAAACTTAGAACATGAACACAGCAAGAAACATCGCTTTGGCATCGCTCGGAATGTTGAGCGCGAGCCATGCAGCAGCACAGAAGGACACCCGTCCAAACATCATATTCATCATGGTCGACGACCTTGGATTTTCAGACCTTGGTTGTTACGGAGCATCGGATATTCAGACTCCTAACCTCGACAGACTTGCGAGCGAGGGTGTCCGCTTCCGTCAGTTTTACAACAACTCGATAAGTGCGCCAACGCGTGCGTCGCTCATCACTGGTCAGTTTCAGCATAATGCCGGAATGGGTTTCTTTGAGCGCGATTTGGGCGACCCTCATTACGGCGACCACTTGCGTAGCGATGTGGCAACCTTTGGCGAGGTTCTTCACAATGCCGGTTACACAACCTTGCTTTCGGGCAAGTGGCATGTAGGAGCGCACGAAGGTCAGCGTCCGTGGGAGCGCGGTTTCGACCATTTCTTCGGATTCCTTGGCGGCGCGAGCCTTTATTATGCTCCTCCGCAGGGTGCTAAAACCGATAAGAACGAGCGCAGCAGAGGCTTCCGTGATGTTAAACTCTTCAAGGACGGGCAGCCTTACAAACTTGAGCAGGGCAAGTATCTTACTCAGGAAATAGGCAATCATGCCGTAGAGTTCATTGGCGATGCTGCCAAGAGTGACAATCCGTTCTTCCTCTATCTGGCGTTCAATGCTCCTCATTGGCCACTTCAGGCTTTGCCAGAGGATATCGCAAAGTACAAAGGCGTTTATGATGGCGGATGGGATTCGCTCCGTACCCTTCGTTACGAGAATGCCAAGAAAATAGGCGTTGTTAGTGCAAATCAAGAACTGACAAAGCACGACGACCTCGTAAATCCGTGGAATAAACTGTCTGTCATCGAAAAGGCATTCTGGGCAAAGCGTCAGGAAGTTTATGCAGCGATGGTGGATAGGGTAGACCAAGAAATTGGTCGTGTGCTTGCAAAACTAAAGGAGGTTGGCCGCGACCAGAACACCATCATCTTCTTTATTTCCGACAATGGAGCGCAGGGCGGCGCAGAACGCGGTATAGGCGGTCAGATAGCAACAGGCGAGGTTGGAACTCCGGGTTCTTACCACACACAGAACAGCAACTGGTCGCAGGCTGGCGATTCGCCATTCCGCAACTATAAGTCAACGCCTTACGAGGGCGGAATATCTGCACCGTTCATTGCTTGGTATCCTTCGCAGATTAAGGGCGGCAGAATTGTCGACGGCGTTGGTCACATCATCGACGTAGCCCCAACATTCTACGAACTTGCAAAGGCTAAATATCCGAAGAAGCAGAACGGAAACGCCATTCTTCCGCTGGCAGGAAAGAGCCTTGTGCCAGTTCTTACAGGAAAGGCCGATGTTGTAAACCGCGGTGCGCCTCTCTTCTGGGAGTGGGCTGGCAATCAGGCGGTGCGCGAAGGCAAGTGGAAGTATGTTCATGCCGATCCTAAACTTGGCGACGAACTCTACGACATAGAGAACGACCGCGCCGAGAACTACAACGTGGCTGCCGAGCATCCCGAAATTGTGGCATCGCTCAAGAAGAAGTTCGAAGACTGGGCAAAGAAGAACAACGTAAAGAACCCTTATCCTTCGGAGTGGCCACACTTCAGATGGTAAAAAACAAAAAACTCCGTCTATATGTTTTATAGTAACAACGAGGCTGATTAAGTCCTTTTCAGTCTCGTTGTTATTCGACTTTATTGTCTGTAATGTGAATTTCCAGTTATGATCAGTTCCGTCTTGCTTCTTGAGTGAAAGTCGAGCAGGGACCGATCATTCTGGATAACACAAATCTCCTCCTATTTGATAAGCGTAAAGCAAGCATTAACTACACAATATTACAAACAAAAAGAATTGTACAAACTAATAAATTGAATTATTTTAAAAAGATTGTTTTTTTTATGAGGATTTTATTGAAACATTTATTGTTGCAGGCAGCCCTTTTGCTTACAACAGTCGCGGCCTATGCCCAAAAGGAAATAAAAGGTCGCGTGGTCGATGCCATAACGGGCGACCCGCTGATTGGTGCTTCGGTCACCGTTAAGAATGATACGCAGGGAGCAGCAACCGATCTTGACGGAAAGTTCAGTCTGTCGGTACAGAAGAATTTTCCATTGACACTTCATTTCGATTACGTGGGCTACCGTGACCTCGATGTTGAAGTCTACGACAATGCAGAGTCGGTAGAAGTACGTTTGGAAGAAATAAGCCATTTCACCGACGAGGTGGTGGTGATAGGCTATGGCACACAGCGTCGCGGTGATATTTCTACAGCCATCAGTTCTGTTAACGGCGACCAGATTGTAAGTCTGCCAACCTCAACCCTTACGCAGGCTCTTGCCGGATTGTCATCGGGCATCTCGCTGCAACAGGTGAGCGGTGCCCCCGGAACTGCACCTGCCATCCGTATTCGTGGAGCAGGCTCTATCAACAGCGGCAATGATCCGCTATATGTTATTGATGGCTATCCTACCACCGACAGCGAATTGTTCAACAGCCTGAATCAGAACGATATCGAGAATATCCAGATTTTGAAGGATGCTGCCTCGTCGGCCATATATGGTTCGAAGGCAGGAAACGGTGTCATAATCGTTACTACAAAGCAGGGCAGACTGGGCAAGCCACGCGTACAACTTTCTACTCAGTTTGGTATCAGTCAGGTAGAACGCTATGTCGATGTGCTTAATGCCTCTGAATTTCTCGATATGGTTATTGAGGCGCGTACCAACAACGGAACCATCGGCAACTATCCCGATTTGATAAAACTGCGCGACAGTGGCAACTATCCCGATACCGACTGGCAGAAGGCAATTTTCCGCAATGCCTCTAATTTCAGAGTCAATGCCTCGGTTAGCGGTGGCACGGAGGTTGTGAAGTACAATTTCTCGGCCAATTATCAGGATGAGGACGGTATTCTGCTTAATTCTTTCTATAAGCGTGTTAATCTGAAGGGAGGCTTTGAGGCCCGCCTTAGCAACTATGTCAAAATAGGTGCGTCTTTCTCGTCAAGTTATACAAGCCGTCGCTCGCAGCAGCCTTCGGGCGGAAATACCGAGAACGTTTCGGGAATCATAGCCGAGGCTCTCACATACGCGCCGATATTGCCTGTATATCAGCCTAACGGTGACTATACGCAGGTGGCTCAGCACTATAGCGGCAAAGATGGTCAGCCAGACTATGGATTGAATAACAAGATATACAATCCTGTGTCAAATCTTCTGGAGAACAACGATGACACGAAAGGATTCCGCACGCTTACCAGCGCATATCTGCAGGTTGAGCCATTGGAGGGATTGTCGGTGCGCTCAACGGTAAACCTTACAACCAATTCTTCGCGACACGACTATTATCAGTCGGCTTATCTCTTGGGCAGCAACCTGATAGGCAACAAGTCAACTCCCGATCTTAACTCAATTGATGCCTACCGTATTGCTGGCTATGGATACAACATCTACTGGTCGACAACGGCAAACTATAACTTCCAGATTGACGGCAAGCATCACTTCAACGTGGTGGCCGGATACGACTTGGAGCACAACAGCGGCTTCAGCGTGCGTCAGGACGACCGTACCGATTCGAGCAATCCGGTGGCATACAGCAATACCAATATAACCAATGTGAACGGCGCAACCCTTTGGACAGGCTCGTCTTCAAATTCAGAATATTCGTTCGATGCTATATTCAGCCGTCTTATTTACGACTATGACGGCCGTTACAATCTGTCGGCATCTATCCGCCGCGACCGTTCAAGCAAGTTCGGTCCTGACAAGAGGACAGGCTGGTTCTACTCCGTTTCGGGTGCATGGAACGCCAAGCAGGAACGCTTCCTGAAAGATGTTGAATGGCTCAATGCCCTGAAAGTGCGCGCAAGTTATGGCGTGACGGGTAATGACCAGATTGGCAATAATTATGCGTGGATTTCATCGCTTGCCTCAAACCATCAGGTGGTGTTTGGCACAACAACCTTGCCGTCGTACTATCCTGCCGGATATTCGAACACTCAACTGGGCTGGGAGAAAAACCGACAGGCAGACTTAGGCCTCGACTTTGAAGTGCTGAAGCGCGTAACGCTTACGTTCGACTGGTATCAGCGCCGTAGCGATGTAGTGATGAAGGCTGCGATTCCTAATTTCAACGGAATCTCTGGCAGCATAAATATGAATGCCGGCGAGGTTGAGAATAAAGGAGCGGAAATTTCGCTTGGCGTGAAGATTATCGACAGCAAGGACTGGAAGTGGCATACACAGATAAACTGGTCGAAGAACAACAACAAAATTCTGTCGCTGGCCGATAATCAGAAGCAGTTGAGCAGCGAGAAGGCCGGAACCAAGTGGGCAAATGTGATTCGTAACTATGTAGGCCGTCCGATGGGCGATATGTACATGCTGAAGGTTATCGGAACTTTCAATACCGAGGAAGACCTCAACACTTATGCAAAGAATGGCTCTCAGGGCATCGGCGACTTGATTTTTGAGGATGTGAACGATGACGGCGTCATCAATACCGACGACTATCAACTTGTTGGAAACTATCAGCCAGACTTCACTTATGGCTGGAGTAACAACGTGCAGTATAAGAACATCGATTTGTCTCTGACCATAGACGGACAGGTAGGAGGAAAAGTTATCAACGCAGCAGCACGCGCCTATACCCTGAACCGCTGGGACGATAATGTGCTGGCAGAGTCTGGTCTGAACCGCTGGCGTTCGGCCGATAATCCGGGAAACGGTCTGTCGCATGTTGCCGGAACAAACAACCTTGGCACAAATATCGGTCCAAGTACCCGCTATCTCTATTCTGCAAGTTTCCTGCGCATCCGCAGCCTGTCGCTGGGCTATACTCTGCCTCGGAAGTGGAGCGGTTTCATCGGCATCAACAGTTTGAGAGCAAGTGTAAACGTGCAGAATCTTTGGACATTCGACAACTATTCGGGCTATTCTGTCGAGGCCAACTATAAGGGCAACTCAGCCACAAACAACGGTGTTGACTTCGGAAGTTATCCGCCATCGCGCGTCATCACTTTCGGACTTAATCTAAACTTTTAAACAAAGGAGGACAAATATATATGAACAGGATAATAAATAAATCGCTCTGCGCATCCATTGCCGTAGCTACAGGCTTAATGGCGGCATCGTGCGGAAACGACAACTTCAATCTGTTTCCGACAGATTCGATGCAGATTGAGACTTATCTTACAAACGATGAGGAGGTGCAGAACGTACTTCTCGACAACTATTATTACTTGCGCACAGTAAGCCAGAATCTCATTTACATCAATAGCCTGGCCACCGACGAGGCATACGACTGGCAGAAGAACAATTCGAACGACCACATATCGCTTAATCTTTCGACATGGAATGCGACGCTTGGTCTTACGGATGAAGTGTGGAGCGACAGTTACAAGATAATAAACCGCTCAAACAATGTGCTGGAGCATCTCAGTCAGGTGAGCGAGCAGAACCGCAGCCGATACGAGGGCGAGGCACTCTTCTTCAGAGCCTATGCCTACTTTAATCTGGTAAGACTCTTCGGTGCCGTGCCGCTTACCACATCGGTTGTGACCAACTACGCGTCGCTCTACGATTACGACCGCAGTCCGGTAGATAAGGTCTATGCACAGATTGATGCCGATGTGGCGAGGGCTGTGGAACTGTTGCCGCAGCAGATAAAGAATGCTTCGGAAACCGGACGTGCAACAAGCATAGCAGCATTGGCTCTCCAAGGCAAGGCTCTGCTAACGCAAGGCGACTATAGTGGTGCCGAGTCGGCTCTGAAACGCATCATAGACTTTTCTCAGGCTAATCCTGATTTGCTGGGATTGGAGGACGACCCCTCGCAAATCTACGCATCGGACAATGCGATAGGCAAGGAAGTGATTTTTGCCGCACAGTTCAATAACGGTTCAACGGTGATAAACAATCCGCTGATGAAGGCAACCATTCCGGCCGGAGTGCCACAGAGTCAGCCAAGTTATGTCTATCCCGACGGAACGGCTTCTACCATCAAGACATCGGTTGGCAACAGCACTTTGCTGATGACATGGGAACTTTTCAATGCCCTGCGTGCCGACAAGGCTGACAAACGTTATCATCAACTGAGTTACAACGGCATCTACGACAACGGCTCTCTCTCACGCCAGACTGACGAGGTCGATACCACTCCCGAAGGCTATGCCTATATGCCCATCACGCTGAAGTATTACGATTTTGCCAATCAGGGGCTGACGACAGACCGAAGCAGCAATGACAACATCATCTTCCGCTATGCTGATGTCTTGCTTGAGTATGCCGAAGTCTTGAATTCGACAGGCCGTGCCGATGAGGCTCTCGCATATCTTAATCAGGTGCGCCGCAGAGCAGGTGTGGCAGATGTTGCCGGCACAGAACAGTTGGCTCTGGCAATAGAGAACGAGCGATTGCTTGAACTTAATTTCGAAGGACACCGATGGTTCGACTTGGTTCGCACAGACCGCATAACATCGGTAATGGAGGCGCACTTTGCCCACCGTACACAGGGCTTGTCGGCTACGCTGCAAGTCTCTGACAACGGTCTGACCGTGGAGAACGAGCAGAGTGTCAGCGGCACTCCCGTCAAATGGAAGTGGAGCGGTCAGCAGACTGCCGTACTCTTCCCGATTCCTTACAGCCAGATTCAGTTGAATCCAAACTGGCAGCAGAACGATTTGTATTAAAAAACAAGTAATACCATAGATGTGGTATTGATGAGCGGCAAAGTTTTTCATACCTTTGCCGCTCAAATAGTATATTGACTTAAAAACAGATATGATACTTTCAAATCGGTTTAGAAATCTGTTGCTGACTGCGAGTGCGTTGATGTCGCAGTCGGTCGATGCAAAGACCGCAGACAAACAAAAGCAGAATGCTACGCCAGAGCGCCCGAACATCATCTTCATCTTGGCCGATGACATGGGCTACGGCGATCTTGCATGCTATGGCAACGAATATATTCAGACTCCAAATATCGACAGGCTGGCACGCACGGGCACCAGTTTCACGCAGGCCTATGCCGGCAGTGGCATCAGTTCGCCGTCGCGCTGTTCGCTGATGACAGGCAAGAACAGCGGAAGCACTCGCATCAGAGACAACTTCTGCTATGCCGGCGGCATCGAGGGACTGAAGATAAATCCGCGTGGCGATACAATTATTGTGCATCGTGCAAATCTTCTGCCAGAAGATACTACCATCGCCACGGTAATCGGCACGGCAGGCTACAGAACGTGTCTGGTAAACAAGTGGCATCTCGACGGCTACGACCCGGGCTCGTCTCCAAATCATCGCGGCTTCGACGAATTCTACGGTTGGACCATTGCCACGGTGCATAGCAATTCTCCTTATTATTATCCGTATTACCGCTTTCATGGCGACAGTCTGATAAATATCCGCGAGAATGAACACGATGCGCATGTGCGGCACAATACTGAAATTTCTACCGATGATGCCATAGCCTTCATTCACCGCAACAAAGACAATCCGTTCTTCCTTTTCCTTGGCTACGATGCACCTCACGAGCCTTATAACATAGACGACACGTCGTGGTACGATGAGCATGGCGAGTGGTCGGTGAACACCAAACGCTATGCAGCCTTGGTTACGCACATGGACTATAATATAGGCCGCCTTCTTGGTACGCTCGATAATCTTGGACTGCGTGAGAATACTCTGATTATCTTTGCCTCCGACAATGGTGCGGCTGTGATGGCTCCGCTGAAGGACCTGAACTGCGGTGCCGGACTGAAGGGACGCAAGGGACAACTATACGAGGGGGGCATCAGGGTGCCTCTCATTGTTAATCAGCCGGGACGAGTTCCTGCCAGACAGATTAACAATCTGGTTTATTTCCCAGACTTCATGCCTACGCTGGCGGCCTTGACGGGAAGTAGCGATGCCGTGATTCACGATACCGACGGCATCGACATTTCGCCTTTGTTCTTCGGAGAAAATATCGATACAGACAGCAGATATCTGTACTGGGAGTTCCCCGGCAAGCAGCGCGCTCTACGATATGGCAAGTGGAAATGTGTGACGGTGAAGAGTGATGCGCCGCTCGAACTTTATAATATTACGGAAGATCCTTATGAGCAGCACAATCTCGCAAGCGAGAATCCAAAGTTGGTGAAACAGTTTGACGAGGTGATGCGTAAAATGCACAAGCCTTCAGCCAACTATCCGCTGTCGGGAGAATTTGACAAACCTGCCAAGTCTGGCAAGAAACACAAAAAATAGAATAATGAGTACGATAGCCCCATTTAGTAAACCGCTCTATGTAATGTTGAAACCTGCGGGCAGCCTCTGCAACCTCGCCTGCAAATATTGTTATTATCTCGAAAAGCAGAAACTTTATCCGCTCGACAAGTCGAAGGTTATCAGCGATGCGCTTCTTGAGGAGTTCATCAAACAGTATATCGAGGCTCAGACCATGCCGCAGGTTCTCTTTACATGGCACGGCGGCGAAACGCTCATGCGCCCCATCTCATTTTACAAGCATGCGCTCGAATTGCAGAAACGCTATGCCTACGGACGGCAGATTGACAACTGTATCCAAACTAACGGTACGATGCTGACCGATGAATGGTGCGAGTTCTTCAAGGAGAATAATTTCTTGGTCGGTGTATCTATTGACGGGCCGCAAGAGTTTCACGACGAATACCGCCGCACGCGTTCCGGAAAGCCTTCGTGGCACGAGGTGATGAGAGGCATCCGCCTTTTGCAGAAACACGGAGTGGAGTGGAACGCTCTGGCGGTGATAAACGATTTCAATGCCGATTATCCGAAGGAGTTCTATCATTTCTTCAAGGATTTGGGATGCCGCTACATTCAGTTTACACCAGTGGTCGAACGCACCGTAAAACGTGCAGACGGACTTACGCTTGCTCCCGGTATGCAGGAGGGCGGCGAGGTGACAGATTTCTCCGTTACGCCCGAGCAGTGGGGCAATTTCCTGTGTACGCTCTATGACGAATGGGTTAAGCAGGATGTTGGCGAGATTTTCATACAGTTGTTCGATGCAACTTTGGCAAACTGGGCAGGTGTGCCTCCTGGCGTTTGCTCAATGTCAGGCGAATGTGGCCATGCCGCCGTGATGGAGTTTAACGGCGATGTCTATTCGTGCGACCACTTTGTCTATCCCGAATATCGTTTGGGCAACATACGCCAGCAAACGCTCACGGGCTTGATGTACAGCGACCGTCAGCGCAACTTCGGAAAACTGAAGACCGGAACTCTTACGCGCCAATGCCGTGAGTGCCGATTTCTGTTTGCCTGTCATGGCGAGTGCCCAAAGAATCGTTTTGTACGTGATGTCTACGGCGAGCTGGGGCACAACTATCTCTGTGCCGGCTACCGCAAGTTCTTCGAGCATGTTGCAGCCGACATGGATTTCATGAAGGCGGAACTCGATGCACAGCGACCACCGTCAAACATAATGTTGAAAAATCGATAAAAACAAAAGTGAGACAAATCTCAGTTTTAACTGTTGAACAGTTCTCTATGCGCCTTGGCTGTCGGTAGACATTCAAGGCGTTTTTTTATGTTTGATATAGCATGGCCTTTCTTAAAAATCCTTACTTTTGCCATGGATTTATAAATAGAGTATCTGATGTGAAGAAAATAGTGTTCGTTTCCGGCTTGGTGTTGATTGCTGCATGCGTTTATTTTTGCAAGTATTACAACAAAAATGAATTGTGCGGAAGGGAATTTCGTGGCTATTACAACTCATGCCAATATATGAATCTGAGTTTCGAATCGAATACTGAAGTTGTTGCGAATATTTGTTCTGCTGATTTTGTAGGACGTTTCAGCGATAATGTGTACGGACATTATCACTACAAGAAACCGTATGTTGTTATTTCTTGGAAAAAGGTGGCGCCAGATAATGACGAGTATAAAGAAGTAATTCGTTGTCCTGATTCTGTAAGGGTTGACGAATCCCTTGAATCACTCAGTTATTACGATGGTAATGTATGTTATGTAATGTCAGATAATAGTTTTTGGGGAATGTTGAAAAATACTCCATTACTGGAACTTCCGTATTTGTTATTGCTATGTTTTCTTCGTTTCGTGTTTGGTTATTTCGTATACATCTTGTTGTTTTGCATTGTGTTGTATCTTTCAGTAAGATTTTATCGTAAAAAGAAGCGGGCAAAATAGTTGCTTTTCATGTTCGATATAGCATGGTATTTCTTAAAAATCCTTACTTTTGCCATGGATTTATAAATAGAGTATCTGATGTGAAGAAAATAGTGTTCGTTTCCGGCTTGGTGTTGATTGCTGCATGCGTTTATTTCTGTAAATCGTGTGGTGGAAACGGACTGAACGGAAAAGAATTCGATTGTTACGATGAAGGTTTAAGAGCTTTGATTACGTTTGAGTCAGATTCGACTGTTGTTTGCAGTTATAGTTCGTTCGATTTTGTTGCAAGTATATCTGACAAAGTTTACGGACATTATGAGTACAAACATCCGTACGTTTTCATAACTTGGGACAGCGTATCTTCGAAAAACATTCAGTATAGTGAAGTCCCAAACAATCCCGATTCTATAATAGTAAACGAATCCTTAGATACACTTCGCTGTTATTACAAAGATTTTTTCGGAAACGAATCTATGGTTATGTCAAAGCCATCATTCTTTAAGATGAATGAGAATCGTGCGTGGATTCGTGTTTTATTGGCAAAATGGGCAATGTTGCAGATAGGTACTATTGTTCTTTGCGTAAGATATTTCTTTCAAATTCTGCTCTTTTACATTGTGTTGTATCTTGTTGTAAGATTTTATCGTAAAAAGAAACGTGTTAAATGATTTAAGGTTAACTCGGGTTAGGCATAAGGCTGAATTTGTAATTGTCCAAGTGAGGGGATAGCAAGGGGGTAGTAAGGAGATAGCAAGGGGATAGCAAGGAGGTAGTAAGGATATGATGAGTAACTTTCTGCTATTCTCTTTTCTCATAAAACCTTTCAATTTTAATACCGAGCTGGCATAAGGTTGGAAAATCAGAAAGACGATAAAAGAACAAAGGCTTTCTCCCGAAAAAGAAAGCCTTCGCTATGTTCGTAAAAAACTACTTGCGAGTCTGAATCTTGCAGTCGGCTGGAGCCTTGGCGTTTCCGTCGAGGATAATTTCGCCAATCTCATCGGCAACGATTGTGCCCGATGTCGGATTTTTGATGCTTTTTATATATCCGCGAATGTCTGCCTGAACGGTTGAATACTCAAAGGCGCGGTCGCACTCCTTGTCGAATGTGCAGTTCTCAACAACCAGATTCTGGGCATAGCATAAAGGCTGTTCGCCGCCGATGTGGCAGTTAACCAAACGCAGGTTCTTAGAGTGCCAGCCAAGATATTCGCCGTTAATCTCAGAATCGTAAATCGTAACGTCCTCAACCTCCCAAAACGAGTCTTTGGTGTCAATCTTGGCGTTGTGAATCTCAATGTTCTTGCAATACTGAAAAACATATTTGCTGTCGCATTCCAGACCGTTTACTTTTATGTTGCGGCTGTGCATTATCGGATAAGTACCCTCGTGCAGAACGACGTTGTTTAGTGTCAGTCCGTCGATGCCCCAGAACGTTTCGTCGGCATCGTTTATGGTTACGTTGTTCAGTTCCAGATTCTTCATCTCGCGGAAGAATTTAGGGCCGTTTATCACGCAGTCGGTCATTTTCATGTCGTCAGAATACCATATAGCCGAGCGCGAGCCCGGTGCAAAGTAGCAGTTAGTAATCTCCGAGCCCTTTACGTGCCACAGCGGATATTTCCCCTCGAAATAGCAGTTGCGGCATACAATGTTGCTGCATTCTTTTATGCCTGACTCTCCGAAAGTTATCCTAACGTGGTCGAGCTCAAGGTTGTGCGACTCGAACAGCGGACGCTCTCCGCCGAATACCTTGTTTGTAATCTTGTCCATTTTATCGTTGTTTTTTATATTCCCGTGGCAAACATAATAAAAATATGCGACAGGACAAAGAGAATATATCGTATTCGATATTTTTTGGACACATTAAACGATAATGTATCAAGTACAATAAAAGTAAGGTTCAGTTTGCAAAAGGTGCGTCAGTTTGTAACCTACGTTTTACAAAACATGCTTTTGGACACTATTTCTAAGACAATTAAAAAAAATAAATGCAAAAAAATAGGTTGTAAAATAAACTTTTTGCTAAATTTGCGTGCGATTAAGGTATCTTATTTTTCCTTAATGCCTTAAAGTGCGAAACAAATTTTTTTTAATATAAAATTAGTATAAAAAGATGGCAAATTTGGATTTGACTAAGTACGGCATCACTGGTGCTACTGTTATTGCCCACAATCCTTCTTACGAGAAGTTGTTCGAGGAGGAGACTAAGGCAGGTCTTGAAGGTTACGAGGTTGGTCAGGTTACTGAACTTGGCGCAGTTAACGTAATGACTGGTATCTTCACTGGTCGTTCACCTAAGGATAAGTACATCGTTGATGATGCTAACTCTCACGATAACGTATGGTGGACTTCTGACGCTTACAAGAACGATAACCACCCAATGTCTGAGGAGGTTTGGGCTAAGGTTAAGGACATCGCAAAGAAGGAGCTTTCTAACAAGAACCTTTATGTAGTTGATGCATTCTGCGGTGCAAACAAGGCTACTCGTCTTGCAGTACGTTTCATCGTTGAGGTTGCTTGGCAGGCTCACTTCGTAACTAACATGTTCATCCAGCCAACAGCTGAGGAGCTTGCTAACTTCGAGCCTAACTTTGTTATCTACAACGCTTCTAAGGCTAAGGTTGAGAACTACAAGGAGCTTGGCTTGAACTCTGAGACTTGTGTTGCATTCAACACAACTTCACGCGAGCAGGTTATCATCAACACTTGGTACGGTGGTGAGATGAAGAAGGGTATGTTCTCTATGCAGAACTACTACTTGCCACTTCAGGGCATCGCTTCAATGCACTGCTCTGCTAACTGCGATATGAACGGCGAGAACACAGCTATCTTCTTCGGTCTTTCTGGTACAGGTAAGACAACTCTTTCTACAGACCCTAAGCGTAAGCTTATCGGTGACGATGAGCACGGATGGGACGATGAGGGCGTATTCAACCTCGAGGGTGGTTGCTATGCTAAGGTTATCAACCTTTCTAAGG
>R24__coassemble_699_pt1 | contig 21254 bp, 23 predicted proteins | sample R24__metabat2_low_PE_011 | metagenome-assembled genome bin R24 | reverse complement strand
GAAGAAGGTAGGAACATTCAAGGAATATGGAAGGTATATTGAAGATATACGTAAGCTATACGCAAGGTATATGATGAATAGTCCAAATTGTAGAAAAAGAACACTAATTTGTCTTTTGGTAAATACAAAATGGTATCAAGGTATAGGGAAGCTATATGCAAGGTATATGTAGGCTATATGTTGTGTATATGTAGGCTATATGTGAGCTATATGTGAGCTATATGTGGGGAAAGTCCGATAATTGTAAATTCTGAATTGTCTTTAAGAGAGTGCTCCATCCGCAATATGGTCAAACAATTCTGAGAAAATGATTTAAAAATCGGAGTGGTGATATTCTTTTTCGTGCCTAAAATGTGGATTATTACGATAATTATGACTATCTTGCAACCGAAATGTTCAAAAATCAAACTGGAAAAATACAAAAATGAAACATCTGAAGTTTGTTATAATCGTGTTTATACTTCTCATGCCTTTCAGAACGTATGGGGTAAACTCTTGTCCAGCCCCAAAAGTCAACAAAGACTCAATCATTCTGAAATGCCGTGAGTATGAAGTATTAGACACTCTTCTGTTAGATAAAATGCTTGCAGATGTGCAGTCGCGTTATTGTGCCAAATATTTGGGGCTGAAAATAATACGATATAGTTCTTCTGAAGATGAAAAACATATTTTTGAAGCGTGTAACTGTTCATGCCTCGAAGATAGTTTGACGTTTGGACATGTATTTTATAAGGGACTTGACATCTTTATACCTGCGGGTACTTCGAGTACCTTGTTCAAAAGGAAAAAAGCAAAAAATGTCGTTGTTGTTAAAGAAGGAAAGCTAAATGAAACATGTTGTATGTTGTTCAACTATGATTTAAACGGACTATTTTTAGAAGATAGAGACCTCACTTACAGAGATTATTTGAAATGGGATAGTTATAAGTATGAAATTGCAGATACAGCATTGCTCGACAAAATGCTTGAAGATGTTCAGTTGCGCTATTGTACTAAATGTTCGGAACTAAAAGTAATACAATACATCTATAGTTCAAAAGAGAATAAGCATACTTTTAGGACGTACAACAAATTTGGTACAGAACAAAAATTCTTCCTCAGTTTAGCTCTTGGACATGTATCATATAAAGGGGTTGTTATCTTAATTCCTGTTGATACCCCCGAAATCTTATTCAAAAAAAACGAATCTGAACGTGTTGTTATTGCTGTAGAAAGAGCGGTACAATGTGAAGTCTGTGAAATTTGGTATGACTATGATGAAAACGGTATTTTTTTAGGAGAAACAGTTAAAACTGAGATTTCTTCTCCAACTCTCAAGGAAATATGCCAATAATATTTTTACCACCGATTAGCATACAAAAAATGAGTTGTTCAAGGTTGTTAGTTTTTGCGATTGTAATGGTTGTCTTGCCATTATTATCATTTGGACATAATGAATGTGACGTATTTTTACGCCATTCACTAACGGTCGTAGAAGATACTATCTGTGGCTCGGAAGACAAAGAAAAGCCTATGGTGTTTCCTGAGGTTTTGCAGGAATTCTCCGGAGGTGAAAGTAAGATACTCTCATTTGTTACTCAGAGATTGAAACTTCCGCAAGAAACATTAGATGCCGGAATTACGTCAACAAAAATTGTCGTTTCTTTTATTGTTGAAAAAGACGGGTCTGTTTCCGATTTTAAGGTTACACATTCAATAGAGAAAAATTTGGATGAGGCTGTCGTATCCGTATTAAGGATGATGCCAAAATGGAAGCCGGGCGAACACAAGGGTAAAAAAGTCCGTACTGAGGTGTCTTTGCCTATCTGTCTTGATTTTCGTTAATGTCTGAAGATAAACATTTGTTAGCAAAACTAAAACCATACTGATAATATGAAACAGAGGATATTTGTTGTGTCATTTTTGCTTTTAATGCATATTGTGGCATACTGTCAAATAGGTCGGGGAGTAATAGTCGGCGGCAAGTTGGCAGTTTACAAAACTGCGGAAGATACCAGCGGTAGGATTATTATCGCCCGGGCTGATAGCAACAAAGCCACAGATGCTGAACTGTTGGCAGATTCGGCATCAAATGTGTTTTATGTTGTAGACATCATTGAATCATGTAAGAACCGTTTTCTGGTTAAGATTTCATCGTCAGACACAGATTCCTTGCCTTTTTCAATGGATTCTGTATGGATTCCGAAAAATAATGTTGGGGTAGGGTTAGCACCTAAAAATATTGATGGTAAGCCGATGATTCCGTTATACAACAAACCGTCATTCCGTTCAAAGTTAAGTATGTTGCCCAAAGATGCAGCCTATAGTATTACTCAGGTTTGTGATTGTAAGGAAAGATGGCTGAAAATACGGATTCGTGGAACGAAAGACGAGATTGTGGGCTGGCTGCCTCCCGAAAACCAATGCGTTAATATGTATTCGATGTGTTGCGGAAACTAAGTTAGGGAGCATTTACCATGGTTCTGCCGAATTCTCGCCTTTGACCTATGGTCGCTTGCTACCATTTGTTCTGCCAAATTTCCGAATTCGGCAGCATCATAAAACCGCGAGTTTGCAACTCGCATTGTCGCACAGCGACAAAAAGTTATGTAAGAAAATGATGATTTTTTCAGCGGTGGGGGATTCACAATTCATAATTGCAATGTGTAATGTCCTTTAAACATTTTTTTAGGTAACGATATACTTGTTGACTACAAATGTGTGTAAATAAGCTAAAAATGAGGTAGTTAATAAAAAAATTGCTGAAAATTTGTTTTTCTCGAATATTTTTCGTTATAAATAAGATACGGATAAAATATATTAGAAACATTATGATTAACTTCAGTAAATTCAATTCGCTGTACTCAGTGGCTACATACTTTAACGCTGAGGAAAAGTGCCAACAAGCTATCGTTGAGTCTCGTTGGGGTGATGATGTCGTGTGCCCTTACTGCGGTAAGCATCATTGCCACAAGAGAGCAGATGGACGATTCTGCTGTTCAGAGACATGTTCGCAGCATCCATCGGTGTAGTGGACTACAATATGGTTCAAATGTTAGAAATGGCTGCTTGACACTATTTATTACATATAAAGTCACTATGAATATGAAAGCATTAAAGAATGAAATAACAGAAAGACGATTAAGAGAAATCATCAACGAATCAGTTGAAGATGTATTGAACAGGATAGGCATAATTAATGAAAAGGCTGTGCCATTGAAAGCATACAAAACAAGAGTAGATGGATTGCGGTTTCAACTCGTGGAAAATTGGTGTCTTTGCAAATGGTGCCAATTGTTCAACCCTGAAAGTGAAAACTTTGCTCATTGGATTACGGAGTTAAAGGCTTGTATTGACAACTTGAAATTCCTTGATATTAAAAACGGCATTGACAAGAGAAGAATACTTACACGAATGTTAGTTAATGATTATGATTACAATAACGCCAATATGATTGAAAGAATAGTCAGAGGCAAATTTGTAAGAGAGAATATAAATGACAACAATCAAAAGGTTCTTGTTTGTACAGAATTTGCTGATAATATAAATGGATTAATTGATGCTATTTCAATGGACGCAATTGACTCTGATGAATATATTCAGAACACTTTTAATAATGAATAATTGAGATATGAAATCACTGATAATAATCATAACTGCTCTTATACTATTAGGCTCACGGATGTATATCAGTTATAAGCATAAAAAGACGTGTAACACAACAGTCGGTGGCAGAGCATACTCTAATATATTTTATCCAACTTAGCTTGGTGGAGTATGTGAATATTTTACCAGGCGATGCTCTCGCCACTGACTTTCTAAAGATAACAATTAATTAAAGATATAGCCAACAGGTATATCGTTACCTTTTTTTAATACTTGCACATCACATTTTTTCAGCGGTGGGGATTCTTGCGTCCCTTCGATAGCAAGCGAACAAGTTCGAGCGGCAAATTCCCTATCTTTTTCGAAGCCGAATTCTTGCGTCCCTTCGGTAGCAAGCGAACGTAGGTCGAACGCGGAAATTCGGCTTAACTTGAGGACGGCTGAACGTGAAAAAATGAGGGCGTATCGTTTTACAAAGCGATACACCCTCATTACCAATTATTTCAGATTCTTCATAATCCATTCAAGTTGAACGTGGCGTGTTCGGGTTGAAGTCCAATGTTCGTTGACGGGGGTGATGAGGCTTTCCTTCTTCGAGGTTATAACGTTCCACACAATGTAGCTGGTGGTTGGCGGACAAGTGTTGTCGTTGTAACCCCAAGTCAGAAATATAGGACATTTTAGGATTTTGGCAAAGTTCACAACGTCGTAGTAGGCAAGCGTCTTGACCTTCTGTTCGGTTAGTTGGTTGTTGAAGCCGTGGTTAAGGTGAGGGTAGCCGCCCCCGCGATTGTCGAGATAGCCTGCCATGTCGCTCAGGGCAGGATGATTGCTTACGCACAGCGTTACATCGGGGCAGAGCGCAGCCGTAACGATGGCGAGCGCGCCGCCTTGGCTTCCGCCCTGAACAATTAGATTCTTGCCGTCCCAGTTAGGCAGAGTCTTGGCATACTCGCAGGCGCGCACACATCCGGCATACACCTTGCGCATGTAGTAGTTTTCCTTGCAGTCTATGCCGTTTACCAGATAACTGTTGTCGCCGTTGCAGAAGGCAGCTGCAATATCCTTGTATGTATCCTTGTCAACATCGGGGCGTATGCCGTGAATCTCGAGGTCGAGGCGTATGCAGCCACTTTCGGCATAGAAGATGGTCTTCATAGGGTCCATAGGCTTGATGCCTGCTCCCGGAGGACTGACCACCACCGGATATTTGCCCTCCTTCTTGGGCATGGTGAGATAGCCGTATATACATTGGTTCTTCTTGTAGCACGGTATGCGCACCAGATAGCAGTCAACCTTCTCGCTCGAATATTTGGCGCAGAACTCCTTTGTTACCTTCATAGGCACTTCCGAAGCCTTGTCGAGAGTCTCTTTCCAGAACTGGTCGAAGTCCGACGGCATCTTGGTGTAAGGCTGAAGTTTCTCGGGCGAGAAACCCACCTTGACGTGATGCGTGTATTTCTGTCCGTCAATCTCGGTCTTCAGCACGCAGTCGCGGAATCCCGGCTTCTTCATCGTTCCAATCTCTATTGTAGCCTTGCCGTCTTTCAGCACAACCGAGCCTTTCTTGTCGGCAGGCATACGGTCGCCGCCCAGTTCGTAATCAACCTTAATGCCATCGCACGGCATTCCGAAGCGCAGAAGCTGTACCGAAACCGTTGCCTTCTCGCCAGTCTTGTAAAGCCAGTCGGAGTGCGACGGAACGGTTATCCAGAGCACATCGCTCTGATAAGGATAGTTCTCTGCCGCCGCGCCGAGGCTGAGGCAGACTAATGTTAGTAGAATAGTTAGGAATTTCTTCATTATAATATTTGTTAAAAAAGTTTCTGACTGCAAAAATAGCCTTTTGCCCCGATATGCAGGTGGTAAAAGAAAGTCAAAATAGTGTAAAATAAAGCCAACAGACTTAATTATCATCAAGATAAGTGCCACAAAAGCGTAAAAAACAGATACATTTATTTTGTATAGCAATCAGTTTGCTGTATCTTTGCAACATTATTCAATAAACTTGCAGAAAAGTGATTTCAGTTGAAAACTTAGAGGTAGAGTTTGCTGCCCGACCATTGTTTCAGAACGTATCGTATGTAATTAACAACAAGGACCGCATTGCCCTTGTTGGAAAGAATGGTGCAGGCAAGAGTACCATGCTCAAGATTCTGGCAGGATTGCAGCTTCCAACCGGAGGCGTGGTGTCTGTTCCGAAAGATACCACCATCGGCTATCTGCCGCAGGTTATGGTGCTGAGCGACGAGCATACCGTTATCGAAGAGGCCGAGCAAGCCTTTGCGCACATAAGCGAGATGCAGGCCAGACTCGAGAAGATGAACAACGAAATGGCAGAGCGTACCGACTACGAGAGCGAGAGTTATGCCAAACTGGTAGAGACATTCACCCACGAGCAGGAACGCTTTCAGATGATGGGCGGAATGAACTATCGCGCCGAGATGGAGCGCACGCTTATCGGTTTGGGCTTCCAACGCTCAGACTTCGACCGTCCTACAAGCGAGTTCAGCGGCGGATGGCGTATGCGCATAGAACTGGCAAAACTGCTTCTGCGCAAGCCCGACGTGCTTCTGCTCGACGAGCCTACCAACCACCTCGACATCGAGAGTATACAATGGCTCGAGAACTTCCTTGCAACACGCGCCAATGCCGTGGTTCTGGTAAGCCACGACCGCGCTTTCATAAACAACGTTACAACACGCACGCTCGAGATTAGCTGCGGACGAATATACGACTACAAGGTAAAGTACGACGAGTATGTGCAGATGCGTGCCGAACGACGCGAGCAGCAACTTCGCGCCTACGAGAATCAGCAGAAAGAGATTGCCGAGATAAACGATTTTATTGAGCGATTCCGCTACAAGGCAACGAAAGCCGTTCAGGTGCAGAGCCGCATCAAGCAACTCGAAAAGATAATACCTATTGAGGTTGACGAGGTTGACAACTCATCGCTTCACCTTAAATTCCCGGCAGCAAGCCGAAGCGGCGACTATCCGCTCATCTGCGAGGACGTGGCAAAGGCTTACGGCGACCATCAGGTTTTCAGCGATGTGAACTTCAGAATAAAGCGAGGCGAGAAGGTGGCTTTCGTCGGAAAGAACGGCGAAGGAAAGTCGACCCTCGTGAAATGTGTGATGGGCGAGATTCCGTTCGACGGACATCTTACCGTGGGACATAACGTGCAACTGGGCTACTTTGCTCAGAATCAGGCACAGCTCCTCGACGGCGAGATAACCGTATTCGACACGATAGACCGCGTTGCCAAGGGCGACATCAGAACGAAGATTCGCGACATTCTGGGCGCATTCATGTTTGGCGGCGAGGCATCAGACAAGAAAGTAAAAGTGCTCTCGGGCGGCGAGCGCAGCCGACTGGCTATGATAAAACTACTGCTCGAACCCGTAAACTTCCTCATTCTCGATGAGCCTACAAACCACCTCGACATGCGCTCAAAGGACGTGCTGAAAGAGGCAATCAAGGAGTTCGACGGAACGGTTATCGTTGTTAGCCACGACCGCGAGTTCCTCGACGGACTGGTTGACAAAGTCTACGAGTTTGGCGGAGGAAAAGTACGCGAGCATCTTGGAGGCATCTACGACTTCCTTCAGCACAAGAACATCGACAGCCTTCAGCAACTCGAAAAGAACACAACGCTGGCACAGGCAACCGGAACGGCTGCCACTCCGTCGGCATCGGCTCAGCCAAGCGAGGGCAAACTAAGCTACGAGGAGCAGAAGGCACAGGCAAAGGTTCTACGCAAACTCGAAAGGGCTGTAGAGGATGCCGAGAAACTTATCGAGAAACTCGAAACCGAACTTGCCGACATCGAGGCAAAGATGTCTACTCCCGAAGGCGCGGCAGACATGCAGCTATGCGCGCAGTACGGCGAACTGAAGAACAAGGTCGATGCCGCCGTTGAGCAATGGGAGAAGGCGAGCGAGGAACTCGAAGAGGCTAAGAACGCGTAAGGAAAAATCATAATTGTAGCATGGCCGGAACAATCGCCCCTCAGAAAAGGCGACCTCCGGTTGTTTAATAACTTTTCTAATATAAAAAAATGAGAGTAAAAAGTTTAATCTTAATGTCATTTGCAGCAACTACAATGGCTTTTGCACAAGACAACTTAAAATCGGGCTTGCGCTTGGAGAATTTCGACAAGAGTGTGCGCCCCGGCGACGACTTCTATGAGTTTGCTTGCGGCGGCTGGATGAAGAACAATCCACTGTCCGACGAGTATTCACGCTACGGCTCTTTCGACAAGATTGCCGAGGACAACCGCAAGCAACTTAACGACCTGATTCTCGAAATCTCTGGCAAGAACAACCAGAAGGGCAGCGTTGCATACAAGATTGCAACCCTCTACAATCAGGTTATGGACAGCACAACGCTTAACAAGAACGGCGTAAAGCCTCTGATGGCTGACCTGAAGCAGATTCGTGCCATCAAGAAGAATACCGAAATCTTCCCGATGATGGTAAAACTTTCGCACAAGGGTATTGGCGGCTACTTCTACACAGGCATCGAGGCCGATATGAAGGACAGCAAGAACAACATCGTGGGCATGGGACAGAGCGGTCTGTCACTCGGTCAGAAAGACTATTATGTTGATACCGACGAGCACACAAAAGAGATAATGACTGCCTTCCGCAAGCACATCGTCAAGATGTTCATGCTTGTTGGCGACAATGAGAAGACTGCCACTCGCAAGATGGAGGACGTTCTCCGCATCGAGACTCGCATCGCTAAGGCTTCTAAGAGCCGTACCGAACTCCGCGACCCTGAAAGCAACTATCACAAGACAGCATACTCAGCCCTGAAGAATGCTTACAAGAACATCGACTTCGACCTTATCTTCAAGTCATGGAAGGTTGAGGCTCCAGAGTTCATCGACCTTGGTCAGCCAGAGCAGATGCTCGAAGTTAACGCTATCCTTCGCGACGAGAAGGTTGAGGCTCAGAAGGCATATCTTGAGTGGCACTATATCGACGAGGCTGCCAACTATCTTACAGACGATATCCGCAAGCAGAACTTCGAGTTCTACGGAAAGACTTTGAGCGGACGCCTTCAGCAGACTCCACGCTGGAAGCGTGCCGTAAGCCTTTGCAGCGGCGTGCTTGGCGAGGCTGTTGGTCAGATGTATGTAGAGAAGTACTTCCCAGCATCTCACAAGGAGCGCATGGTTAACCTCGTAAAGAACCTTCAGGTTGCCCTTGGCGAGCGTATCAAGGCTCAGGACTGGATGAGCGAGGAGACAAAGAAGGTGGCTCTGGACAAACTAAACAGCTTCTACGTTAAGATTGGCTATCCCGACAAGTGGAGAGACTACTCTCACATGGACATCACAACAGACAAGAGCCTTTGGGAGAACATCATGACTGTTAGTGAGTGCGAGACAGCATACGCTGTTGAGAAGAAGTTCAACAAGCCTGTTGACCGCGACGAGTGGTTCATGACTCCTCAGACCGTAAACGCATACTACAACCCAACAACAAACGAGATTTGCTTCCCTGCCGGAATCCTTCAGTACCCATTCTTCGACATGGAGGCTGACGATGCCTTCAACTACGGAGCAATCGGCGTTGTTATCGGTCATGAGATGACTCACGGATTCGACGATCAGGGCCGCCAGTTCGACAAGGACGGAAACCTTCACGAGTGGTGGGCTACAGGCGATGCCGAGAAGTTCACAGCTCACGTTACTCCGCTTGCTGAGTTCTTCAGCAACATCAACGTACTCGACGACCTGAAGGCTAACGGTAAGCTCACCCTTGGCGAGAACCTTGCCGACCACGGAGGCTTGCAGGTTGCTTATCAGGCATTCCTCAACGCTACAAAGGATGCTCCTCTGAAGGATAAGGACGGCTTCACTCCAGCACAGCGTTTCTTCCTTGCATACGCTACCGTTTGGGCTGGCAACATCCGCGAGGCTGAAATTCGCAAGCGCACAAAGAGCGACCCTCATGCACTTGGCAGATGGCGCGTAAACGGAACTCTTCCACACATCAACTCATGGTACGAGGCATTTGGCGTTAAGGAAGGCGACAAACTGTTCGTTCCAGCCAAGGAGCGCGTAGACATCTGGTAAGTTCTTTTATTTCATCATAACAATGTTCCCCGAATGGAGTTCTGTCGAATTCTTTTCGGGGAACTGTTGTTTTTCTGAGAAACTTTTTTGTAATTTTGCAACTGACGAAAGGTCTTGTTGTAACGACATTCCAAATATTGGTTTGCAACCATTTTTCTGTTGTTTGCAAGTCGGACTGAATATAATAGCGTCACAAACTCATCTAAAATGATATCTCTATGAAAAAAAGTGTTTTGTTTCTTCTTTGCGCTTTGTGCTGTTGTTGCTCAACGGCAAGAACTGATAATTATAATGATGATCAAAAATCGTCATGTGCTACTAAAAAGGTGTGCGAAAATTGCACGATAGAATCAGTACTGTATTTTGAGGCTAAACGTGATAATTTTTATTTGATGCAAGTTCGATTTAATCATTGTCTCTCGATGGAAAAAAGAAAAGAACTTGTAAGGGATGAGGTAATTAAAAGACATCCAATATCTAAAAATCAAACTATATGTATTGATGAGTATCTTGGAAAGAAATACAATGAGTATCGATATGAGATAAATATAAAAAATATTTTCTTATGAAAAATATAAAATTAATAGTACCTTTTTTCACTTTGTGTATGTTGTGTGGTTGCCATACTTTAGTTGGCAATTGGCATAGACAATATGCTAAATATCATTTGTCTTTCGGTGAAGATAATGCACACCAAGGACTCTTCCGTGTCGATGGATGTTATTTGGCGCATACAAAAGAGGAAATAGAATCAGATACTGTTTGTTATAGTGGAGGCTTTGTTTTCTACCCTGATGGCGTATGCGCAGATTTGGGCTTAAAATATATAGTTAAAGAAAATGGAATAGTTAATTTTGATGAGAGTTTGTGTAGGAATAAGCTATATCCGAGCCAATGGTATGGTCTGATGGGCGTTTATGAAGTGCGTAATGATACTGTGTATTGTATAATGTATCGTTGGTTTGATTTGTTGCATATTAGTACGGCATGTGAAGGATATAAATTTGCTATTAAAGATTCTTGTACTTTGGAATGTAATCGCGCAGGAAATGGAAAAGACTATAATTGGCACTTCGTTCCTTGCACAAATATTGTTCGTCCACGAGAAAAATTCATTAAGGACAGAAAATGGATGTGGAAGACAAAAGAAGATTGGATGAAATATAATGAAAGTAAAAGAAAGTAACTTTTCTGCTATTGTTTTTGTGCGTTTTATACGAGCTGTCTCTACAAACTATATCTGATAGCAATGTTCCCCGAATAGAGTTATGTTAATTCTTTTCGGGGAACTTTATTTTAACAGACTTTTTTGTATATTTGCAATTGATGAAAAGTTTTGTAGAAGCGTTTATGCTCTACAGAATACAAATTTAGCCCAAAGGTTGTAAAAGATATTTTTGCTATGCAGTTGCTGGACAAGGGTGTTGACATTTACACCATTGCTGCACTCCTCGGACATAAGCAAGTGTCAAGCACACAGAACTATGCCAAGATGTCTTCGAAGAAAATGGTTGAGGCAATAATAAAAATGGAATAGTACAATTCTGAAAAAAATCGGCGGTAATTTTAGTTTACTGCCGATTATACAGTTCATGTATAAAGAACTACTCTAACGTTGGTTGAAGACTTAAACGGTACTCGCTAGGCGACTGGCCGAGATGCTTGGTGCAGTAACGGCTGAAATAGGAAAGAGACGTGAAGTTCATAAGTTCTGCTATCTGAGTGAGGGACAGGCGTTCATCATTCAGATAGTCTTTTAATATTGGTATAGTATGGCGGTCGATGTATGAGGTTACACTATGTCCCGTCACGCGTTTAATGGTGGCCGAAAGATATTTGGGCGATACGTTCAGACGCTCGGCATAGTAGCTCACATCACGCTCTGTTCGGCTGATGCCAGTAGCAAGCAGAGCCATGAGTTGCTTCACGATGTAGGCTGTGCGGTCAGTATGGGTATCTGTGACATCACGCTGGGCATGGGCTTCGAAGATGTCGTACATCATCGTCAGGCAGAGGCTGCCCATCAGTTCGCGATGGAATAGCAAGTGACAGTTGTCCATGCGGTCACGAAGACGATGGAAGTCATCCAGCAGATGTCGTGCTTGTTCATCCGTCAGTTTGATGACGGGGTCTTGGTTCAGCGAGATACTGCCACCGATGCTGTAGTTGTTCGATGGCAGCAGGTTCTGTAGGAACTTGTAATCGGCGGCAAACCACTCCACCTGCAAGTCTGTATGTCCCGCAAGGTTTCTTACTCTATCGGGCATCGGTATCACAACCAAGTCGTTTTTGATAATGTGGTAGCAATGCTCGTTGAACACAAAACTTGCCTCACCTGCCAAGCAAAGCAGATGCATGCAGGTGTGGCTCAACTCATTGGAATTCATCCCATAGAAGTCTGTGGAATATTGAAAATCTGCTTTCATTTCGTTCTCTTTGGACTGCGAAGATACTCACTATTTATGATAAAAACGAATGCTTTCTGCAAAAAGTGAAAATCGTGAAGCAATTTGTGAAACAAACATATCATAAAATCACCGTAACTTTGCAGCGTGATTCAGAATCACACTGCGAAGATGCTCACGCTCGGCATAACTTAAACGAGTTTAGTTCTGCCCTCGCTTAATCGCATCATTGCACCCGGAATTTAAACATTAAACATTTAAAGTTATGGAATATCCAAAAGGTTATGTTTTTGAATTGATGGCGAATGGCGGTCCTACTGATGTCAGGGAGCCATATTTCATGGAGGCCATAGATGAGATGATGCGTTCACGTGTGTTGTGTGCAAAGGCTAATGCAAAGATGCCTGACGACCCTTCTTACGTGGAAGAACTGGAAGAACTGTTTGGGCGCAAGCTGGACGATGTGAGAATCCTCACACCCTTCATCTGCGACTTCGGCAATAGGGTGAAGATGGGTAAAGGAGTGTTTATCAACCACTCAGCAATACTCAGTGCATCAGGTGGTATAGAGTTTGAGGACGGTGTACAGGTTGCCCCCGGAATAAGAATAGCGACTATCAACCACGACTTCAATGAGCGTCACACTAAGTACACCTACGGCAAGGTAACCATCAAGAAGAATGCCTGGATAGGCATGAATGTTACGATATGTCCGGGTGTGACCATCGGCGAAAATGCCATAGTGGCTGCTGGCGCAGTAGTTACAAAAGATGTAGCTCCCAACACCATTGTTGGCGGCAATCCTGCAAAGTTTATAAAGAGTATATAAAATGAATATTAAGAGCATTTTTATAGCCGCAGTAGCATTGCTCGCATCGACGGCATGCAGCGGCGGCGCAAAACAGGAGAAAGTTATGGCAAAGGACGGAAAGGCATTGGTGGTGTTCTTCTCGCATGCGGGAGACAACTATGCAGTAGGAAACATTGAGGTGGGCAACACGAAGATTGTGGCAGACTACATCACAGACTTGACGGGTGCAGAGCAGTTTGAAATCGTTACCCACAAGTATGACGGCATGGCCTACAACCCGCTCATCAAACTGGCGCAGGAAGAAGCAAGGAACGGCGAGCTGCCCGAGTATGAGGGCGACATTGATTTGTCAAAGTACGATACGGTGTTCATTGGTGGCCCTGTATGGTGGGGAACCTATCCGCAGGTGATGTTCACCTTCTTCAAGAAACACGCCAACGACTTGAAGGGTAAGACCGTCATTCCTTTCACCACCCATGAAGGTAGTGGGCTGGCTAACTGCGTGGAGGACGTGAAGGAAGCCTTTCCTGGAGCCAACGTCACAAAAGGCTTCAGCATCTACGGTCACGAAGTGCGCACAGAAAAAGCGAAAGTGGAGAAATGGATTAATGGATTGAAATAATATGGAGTACATTACATTATCAAACGGTGTCAAGATGCCGACATTGGGCTACGGTGTGTTTCTCGTAAGCCCTGAAGAGTGTGAGCGATGCGTGAGTGATGCATTAAGTGTAGGCTATCGACTGATTGATACGGCACAGGCCTACCAGAATGAGGAGGGCGTTGGCAATGCCTGGCGCAAGAGTGGCATCAAGCGCGAAGATTTGTTCCTTGTAACAAAGGTCTGGATATCCAATGCAGGTGAAGAACAGGCTGCTAAGAGCATCGATGAGAGTCTGCGTAAGTTGCAGACGGAGTACATTGATTTGTTACTCATCCATCAGGCCTATGGAGACGTATTCGGTACGTGGCGGGCTATGGAGAAGGCTTATCGTGCAGGCAAGGTGCGCGCCATCGGCGTGAGCAACTTTCAGGCAGGCCGTTTCTTCGACTTTGCCCACTATGTAGAGCTGAAGCCTATGGTGAACCAGCTGGAGTGCAACACGCTTTCTCAGCAGACTGGAATTGAGCCGATTCTTGGCGAGTTTGGCACCAAGATGATGGCTTGGTATCCACTCGGTGGACAAGGAACAGACGGCATTGTGAAGAACGAACTGCTGACTACTATCGGTGCCAAGTATAATAAGACTGCCGCTCAGGTCGCTCTCCGTTGGCTCACCCAGCGTGGCATCGTGGCTATTCCTAAGTCGAGCCATAAGGAGCGCATGGCGCAGAATATCGACATCTTCGACTTCTCGCTGAGTGACGATGATATGGCTCAGATTGCCAAGATGAACCTGCACGACACGGGCACCATCAACTTCGGCGACCCACAGTTCGTGAAATACTTAATTGAAACATACGGTTAAGTGAGGGCAGAATCATGCTTGCATGAATTCTGCTGAGCGTGAGTATGTTCGACGAAGTCAAAATTACGGATAATAAAAAAACAACTATGTTAGGAAACTTTTCTTATTAAGTAAGTAATCAAAAATATTTGTAACAAAAAAGAGTTTCCATGATAACGTGTTCGAGTACAGACCGTAAGGCTTGGACTTATGTTGAAATACTGACGATGGGCTTGAGTGTGTGTCAAAATAGAGTCTCATTAGCGAGTGTAAAGAATTCATCAATTTTCATCGTTGTAAATATCCAATTCGTCGGATTAAAGCTGCCTAAATTGTATCGTTTGGAATTCTTTTTCTCTTGAAACTACATTTTGACACACCCTCGTACCTTGGACGTACCTTCCCCGAACTCTGAACCATGTTGAATCTACCTTAACAAAATCTTTCAATTCTCTCTTTGCAACTTTCAACTCTTCATTGTAAACTGCCAATTCAGAATTGTCAATTAAAGAAAAAAATGTATATTTGCACCTCGTAAATCGCTTATAAATAACAACAAATAAAACAAAAAATGGAAACAAATAGTTTAAATTCTTTAAGTCAGGAAAGGCTTACTCCGGCGCAGGCCTACAATATTGGCGATGTTATTGCCTACAAAGTAAAATCAAACTATACAAGTTATTGCGAACTTATTGATGAACAGACGGGCATAACGTCGTATCTTCAGGGAACGTCGAAACTTGTGTTGTCGAAAGGACAGATAGTAAAATGCCGTATTCTGGCAATAAGCGAAAAACATCCAAAGATAGAACTCGTAGACATCAGCGACTTTGAACAGAATAACGACAGTCTTTCGGAAGAAAAACTTACCGACTTGCTTTCGGAAAGAGAAGTGTCGTGGAACACCAAGGACTTTATAAAACTGCTTTTAACCGAGGAGAAAGAAAAATCGTTCGAGGCGCAATGTCACCGCTGGATTCAGAGCCTGCTAAACAAAAAAATATCTTTGCAGACTGTAAGGAAAGACTGTTCCGACTTGCTCGAACTGTCCGAACTCCTTAATATTTGCAGCATAAACGAAAGAGACTTTTATCAGGAACGGCTGTCGCTTTTGATAGAGCAGATGGACTATTACATCTTTGCTACCGAACTTATCAGAAACGAGGCTACCGAAGAATCTGTAGACACTCCGTCGTGCTTCATCGACAACCTGTTCGAAAAACTTCGCGTCTCGGGATTCGTATATCAGCCAAACAGAAAATTCAACATCCTTTCATGTCTGTTCCTGTGCAAGCCCGATTTAATGAAGCACCGCATAAAGGAACTGCTCGATATCATCTGCCAGAAAGACATACATATATGGGAGCGCGAGCCTTTTTGCAGCGCGCTGATAAAGCTGCTCGAACTTTATGTAAGAGAGTGCGACAGCAAGATTGACAAGATAAAAGACAACAGAGAGATTATAGACAACAACATGCTTGCGCTGGCAGTACAGCTGAAACTTATGGAAAAATCTGGCGAATCGGGCATTGCCGACTATCGCCTGAATGCCGCAAGACTGTGCGTGTTGTCGTCTTACCTGTATTCTATCAGACCCGAAAAGTTTATCAATGCAGCATACTACAATCTGTTCCATTCAAAGGCCAAGTTCCCGGCATATTCAATTCAGAACGTCAGTACTCTGCCAAACTATATATTCAATCTTCCGTGTGGAAACATAGACACGATAAACTCCTTTTCGCGCGGAAACGGCCGCCTGCTTGTCTCGGGCGAAGGAATACATTTGTTGGCTGCTGCCGAGAACGATAATCTCCACCCCGTGTTCCCTACAAAACTCGGACTGTGGAAGAACCTGCAAGTATTTCTGTCTTCGCGAACAGAAACAAGCCTCTCTTCGATAAAGGCAAACGACATAACGCCATATCAGTATGTGTGGGCCGAGATTGAACAGGAACTGTTTGATGTAAAGAAAAAAAACGTTGCCATTGCGCGCAACTCAAAAAAACGACATCGCGTAGACGAGACCGTAAGGATAACCTTCACGGGGCAGGACGAGTTTGACAGAAACAAATACTATTGCCAGATTGAAGACGAGATAGGCGGCAACGGATATATCTACGTAAGCGACATCGTGGCCTATTCGGTTTCTACATCGCTTCGCCACTTCTATACGGCAGACGGCAGCCGCCTTGTTTTTCAGGCACAGATTATCGGCGAGGAAGACGAACTGTTCCATTTCTCGATGGTCGACGACCTGAAGAACTACTTCTCTAACGATTATTACACCTTCGACGAGGATATTATCTGCTCGGTAGGCGGAAAACCAAACAAGTACGGAATGTCGCCAGCCATAACGCGCGAGGGCGTGAGCGTGAGCCTCAGAAACGCAAGTGAGTTCGAGGGCATAGACAAGAACAGCATCGTAGTCTGCCGCCTTAACGGAGCAGGAACGGGCACATTCCACATATCGTGCGACATTGTCGATACATATTTCTACGAGTTCGACCTGAACACCGCCTTCAAAAGACTAATGGAAGAATGTTGCGTAGACAAGATTTCGAAGACAATAACACAGCAGGAAGAAGAGCAAATTCTGAAGAGCGACAAACTTATTGATGAGGCCTATGTAAAGGAAGTAATCTACATGATAGACCGAATGGCTCAGATTGATTCGGAATATGTAAAGTCGTTCAACTATCTGGGCTTTGCCCGCGTTCTGTGCCTGCTGATAGGATGGGAGTCTCAGGCGGCATACTACAAAGGCCGAATGGATATCATAGCCATGCTGCACGATTTTGCAACAAACTCAAAGGTAGATGAGGAGAAACTCGTTCAGTTGGAGAATGCCAATGCCGAACTCTTCAGCAACAACGTGGTTTTGAAAGAGAAGTTCATGCAGTTGCAGATTGTAAGTTTTATGGACAAGGCAGAGCACAACGCCAGCCTGTTCGAACTTGCCAACAGCAACCCTTCGCTTAATAATCTGGCATCGCTCGTCTTGGCATACAACATAACAAAGGCAAACAAACTGGAGACGTGTGCAACCGATATCCACAACAAGATAATCACGCTCCTCAACCTTAAAGGTGGCGAGACAGGACTGAAACTCTATGGCTCGGGCGAGGAAACCGAGGAGGTTGAGTATAAGACAAGCATCGTTTTCTGTGCCGAAAGCATGCAGCCCGACCACGAAAAGCAGATGGACGAGATTCTGAAGGTTGTCGATTCGTTCTTCAACACAAGAGGCGGAGTGCTTTATATCGGCGTAAACAACTTTGGCTATGGTGTTGGCGTTGAGGACGACTTGAACAATCCGCTGTTCTATGGCGACAAAGACAAGTATATCCGCGCCATTGTCGATGCTATTGCCATTAAATGGGGCAACGACATAGCAACGACATACATAAAGAAAATAGATTTCGACAGGGAGAACACCGAAAAAGATGTGCTGGCTGTCGAAATACTGCCTGTTCCGTCGGGCTTGCCTTACAACGATATGTGGTATGTGCGCAAGGCAGGAAGCAAGAGAAAGCTAACGGCAGAGCAGTTTGCCGAATATCAGCGTGTAAGCCGAATTATGGTTCAGCCAGCAGACGAGCCGCTAAGAATCGTGCCCGAAGAACCAGCCGAGCAGGCTCAGGATGCAGTAAGCGTGTCAAAACCGTTCATAAGTTCTAAAGACGATGAGGTTCGCACAAGCCGCATCAGGAAAAACGTGCTTGTTGACTACGAAGACCCCGACAACTATGTTGAGCCGATAGCCCTGTTCAAGTTCCTAAGCGGCAACAAGTTCAAGAAAATAGACAGTTATGACTACGACGAGAACTCTCTGCTTACGCTTGCCGTTAAGGACGACGAGGTGAAAGGCTATCTGGTTCTTGGCTACGAAAACGGTCATGTGGTGAAAATCCCGGTAGGGCAACTGCTCGAATATACATCGAGAGAATATTCAAGAAATTCCGAAAGTAAACTTGTTTACGCTTCTTTGGCTCAGAAAGACGATGCCGTTCTTACAATATCAAAAGAAGACAAGGCGCGTCCGCGAGTGCTTATGCGTGCCGATAGCCTGTCTAATTTCGAGGAAACGCGACTCATGGACGGCGGCGAACTTCCTTACAACGAAGGTCTGATGGGCGAAATTCTTGCCTACGAAGTTATTCCGGCCAAGTTCGTTGCCGAATTCGAAGGTGTGCTCAACAAGCCGAAGACATCGCTCGGCTATCCCGACAATGCCCTCAATTCGGGAATTATCAACAGACTTCACGAATGGGGAATTCGTGAAATCTAACAGTCATGTATTCCGAGGATTTTGTGTATATTTGCATCCGTAAACTATTCGTAAATATTAAATTTAAGAATTATGAACGAGACAGTTAAGCAGATTTTAGACATGATCGGTGCCGACGACAAACTGAAGAAGAGTTTCTTCGACATCCTTAACGGCAACTCAACCGACAAGGTGGGCGCGCTGGTAAACCTTTTCAAGGAAGTAGGAAAGAATGTATCGGCCGACGACGTGAAGAAGGTGATGGAAGCAGCAAAGTCGCTCCCTATCAACAGCGACGTGCTGAAGAAAGCCGAGGGCTTGATTGACGGACTGAAGAACTCTCCGCTCGGCGGATTCTTCAAGTAAGAAACAGGGGCGTGGAGGCGGCTGGTGTTGTATGTCGTCTCCATCCTTCAAAAAAAGAAATATCATGGGTGTTAAAAGATTTTTATTTTTTGTTTTTGCATTGGCATGCATAACCGCACATGCCAACAGTTATACAGACGGGGCAAAAGTGCCTGAATTCCTTAAGTTTGATGGCGAAAAGACCGTCGTCGCCGATTCTGTTCTGCTTGACAAGGTGCTTGGCGCGATGGATAAGAAATATCCACAGATTAAGATGAAGTTCTTGTTGTGCGTGCTTGCCGATGATGAACTGAATGTGTACAGCGATTACAGGGTTGTCAGCAATGAGTATTTCGTAGATTACGACTCGGAGATAGAAAAACTGTATCGCGAGAAGCTGTCTTACGGAATATGCTACTACAAAAACCGCATAATCTTTGTTGCCGACAAGAGAGCATCGACAAGCAAGAAAATATTCAGGAAGACAAGCGAGGCGCTGAAGATTGTTTTGCCGATAAACAACAGCCAGAAAGAGCAGACTTATTTTTATTTCGATTTTAAGGGAAACCTAAAAGAATCTTTTGTTACGGGCAAGAAAAAATAGAATTATAAGCTCTGCAAAGAAACGCAACTCCTTTTTGTTGCGTTTCTTTGTCTTGTTTAACTCTAAGCATTGTGTGTCGTAAAAAAATCCGAAAATCTATGAATAAACGGCTGATAATAAAGTTTATACTATTTTCGATTACGCTTTTGCCTTCGTTGAAAAGTGGGGCGCAAAACGTGTTTTTTGGAGATACGTTGCGTTTTGATAGTACCGTAACATATAAATTACTCCATAGTATAGATATTTCGAAAAAATACTACATTTTTACGACTTTTAACCCAAATCGGTCGTTAGAAGTACAAAAATCCGTGGTATGGGTTGTAAAATCTTGTAAATAAGCTACTTATGAGGTCGTTTTTCTAATGGCGGTCATTAGAAAATTCAATTTGTAAAGCATTTGTTATCAGGTGATTATGAAAGCAACCACGAAAATGGTCATCCTAATAACCGATTTGGGTTTAAAGACACAATTGTTCTGAGAGATAAGGACAAGAAAAGACTTGAATTGTTTTTTAATAAAAGAACAGATACTGGTAAACCGCTGTCTTTTTATATTATAAAGAATAAAACCTTTGACGTTTTAAATTTATTGGCTGTCGATTATATTAAACCTTCACGTCTAACTTTTAGAGTGTATGTTACTCCTGATGACATCTGGGTTGCAGGAACTTATCCCGATTCACATCATCATTCAGGTTCTGGAGTATTCAAAACCTCAGGTTTTTACCAATTTCTATCAGAAATGATAAGGGTAAAAGAGTTTTACAAAAACAAGGTTTATTCCGAGCCGACAGATGTCGTAAAAAGATATGCAAAGAAGAAAATTCTGATAGAATATTCCGACAGCCTTGGCAAGACTACGAGTTGCACAATATCGGGAAAGCAGATTGCATTTGGCAACAAAAAGGTAAAAGATGCCAAAGCATTGAATTTCTGCCTTACGCGCCTCGACGATATGTTCTACAACGGCAACGACATGTCGCAGCTCTACCACATAGAGGACAAGATAAAGCCCGAAGGCAAACTCTCGATAACCGTAGAACACAAAGACTTTACCGAGGTCCTGATGAAAGACAAACTGATTGATGCCGACCGAGTTATGTATAACGAGAAGCTGTACGAACTTTTGGATTGTATAATCAATCTGTCAAAATAACATGTAGTTAAGGAAAACATCCTCTTGGTTCTGCCGAATTTTCGCGCAAGGCTACAAAAGGGTTACCAAGTTCTGCCGAATTTCCGCGCTCGATTCAAGTTCTGCCGAATTTCCGAATTCGGCTGAGCAAAAAACGGGAATTTGCAATTCCTACCGCTTAAAACTATTTTTTGTATATTTGTAGCCTTTAGTGAAAATACAAAAGCGTAAAGATGAAAGAGTTGAAACATTATAGTGCAGATTTTGAGGTCGTTGTCTGTTTTATTATAATCGCATTAGTGTTTTGTATGTCACCTCATACAATAATTGACCTTACCAAGGAGTTTCCTGAAAATAATACAGGTATTGTTGTGTTTTTTTATGTGGTTGTGGCGTTATGTTTGGTTTGGTATAATTTTTCAATAAAAAAAAGAAGGATAAAGTCCGACTATACAATCCTAAAACTTGACAAAGAGGGCATTAGTTATGAAATTGTTTCAAAGCCCCAAAAAATAAACCCAAATCGGTCATTAGAAATTAGGCATGTCTATTTTTCTAATGACCGC
>R24__coassemble_668_pt1 | contig 22000 bp, 17 predicted proteins | sample R24__metabat2_low_PE_011 | metagenome-assembled genome bin R24 | reverse complement strand
CTTGGACGTACCTTGGACGTACCTTGGACGTACCTTGGACGTACGAACAATTTCTAGCGAAATTGTTCGTTATAAATTCCTAATTATCAATCGATTCAGTTTTTTCAAATTTCAAATTTCAAATTACAACTTACTAATTGTCAATTTTCAATACAAAATAAAAAGCCGTTTTATGCGTTATGTGTATATGCTAAACAGACTAAGATACAGCATTCTGCTGCTGACAATAATATTCACTCATTTTACCGATGCTGCCGCACAAGGCACATCAAAGCACAAAGCCAAGATAACGGGAATCGTTACCGACGAAAACCACGACCCTATCGAACTGGCTACCGTGCGCATTGAAAAGCCCGTGCTCGTAGGCACTACTACCGATTTGCGAGGGCATTACTCCATCTCGGTCGATACGCAAGACAGCGTTACGGTTATCTTCTCGATGATTGGCTACCGCACCAAGAAGAAGACTCTGCGCCGTCCCAAGGGAATAATAGCCCTGAACGTTACCATGCTGCCGTCGGACGTGGAACTCGAGGGCGTAACCGTAAGCGAGGTGCGCCGGCAGACTACGCAGACGCAGAAACTCGACATAAAAGACCAGAAACTGATGCCCGACGCATCGGGAGGAAGCGTGGAGTCGTACATAGCAACGCAGGCTGGCGTATCGTCTAACAACGAACTGAGTTCGCAATACAACGTGCGAGGCGGCAGTTTCGACGAGAACAGCGTCTACATCAACGGCATTGAGGTGTACCGTCCTATGCTCATCAGCTCTGGACAGCAAGAGGGTTTGAGCATCATCAACCCCGACATGGTTAGCGACATCGGCTTCTCTTCGGGCGGATTCGAGGCTAAATATGGCGATAAAATGTCGTCGGTGCTCGATATAACTTACAAGAAAGTAAAGAAATTCGAGGGAAGCGCAAATCTAAGTATGCTGGGCGGAGGCATCTATGCCGGATTCGGAAACAAGCATTTCAGCATGACGCAGAGCGTGCGATACAAGACTAACCGCTATCTCTTGGGAACGCTCGACACAAAGGGCGAATACAACCCTAACTTTGTTGACTATCAGAATTATACAAGTTGGTCACCAAACAAGCGTTGGACTGTCGACTTCATCGGAAACTACTCGCGCAACAGTTACAAGTTCAAGCCGTCGGACAGAACGACAACCTTCGGAACACTCGACGACATAAAGGAGTTCAAGGTCTATTTCGACGGGCAGGAGAAGGACTTGTTCAGAACCTACTTCATGACGGCGAGCATCACGCGCAAGTTTACCGAACATACCTTCATCTCTCTGCAAGGAGCAGCATACAACAGCAAGGAGCAGGAAACATACGACATCCAAGGCGAATACTGGCTCAACAACGAGGGCGAGAACGAGAGCATAGGCGTTGGAACATATAAGGAGCACGCGCGCAACTATCTTACAACTAGCGTTAAGAGCGTAACGCTTAACGGTCAGGTAAGAAAGAAGGCGCACGAGATAAAATGGGGCGCGCTACTTAAACACGAGGTTGTCGACGAGAAGATGAAGGAATGGGAGATGCGCGACTCGGCTGGCTATTCTCTGCCACACTCCGACAGCCAGCTGCGACTGATTTACAACCTTAGCAGCAACAACGAACTAAGCTCTAACAGATACGAACTTTATGCACAGGACACTTGGCGAATGAACAACGACAAAGGTATGTTCACCATCAACTACGGACTGCGCTACGCTTACTGGGACTTCAACAGAGAGAGTATCGTAAGTCCGCGACTATCAGTCGGTTTCATTCCAAAGAAGAACGAGAATTTCACTTTCCGCTTTGCCACCGGACTGTACTATCAGGCTCCTTTCTACAAGGAGCTGAAGGACACCACGATGGCAGCCAACGGCAACGCCACGGTTACGCTAAACTCCGAGATAAAGAGCCAGCGAAGCATTCATTTCGTTCTGGCTGGCGACTACAAATTCAGAATGGCAAACCGTCCGTTCAAGTTCACAACCGAGATTTATTACAAGATTCTGAGCAATCTCAACCCATACAATGTTGATAATCTGAAGATTACTTACTACGGAAAGAATCTGAGCAAAGGCTATGCCACAGGTATCGACATGAAGCTGTTTGGCGAGTTTGTTCCGGGAAGTGACTCGTGGCTCACGCTGTCGATAATGAAGACCGAAGAGACGCTTTTCGGCAAGAAGATTCCTCGTCCAACCGACCAGCGCATGAATCTGTCGCTCTACTTCACCGACTATTTTCCGGGCACGGACAAGTGGAAGATGAGTCTGAAACTGAGCTATGCCGGCGGTCTGCCGTTCGGTCCGCCACACACCGGACGCGAGACGCAGTTCTTCCGCACGCCAGCCTACAGGCGCGCCGACATTGGCATGAGCTACCGTCTGCTCAACAACGAGGAGCACGACATACGCACCGGCGTTGCATCAAAACTGCGCAACGCATGGATTGGCATCGACGCCTTCAACCTCTTGAATATCAACAACGTAAACTCATATTTCTGGCTGACGGATGTAACTAACAACCAGTATGCCGTGCCAAACTATCTAACAGGCAGACAGATAAATGTAAGGCTTCTGCTGGAGTTCTGACAAAAAAACAAAAACTATGTGGAAAGAAACTAAGGTTGTTAAGAATGTAAAGTATTCTAATTTTGATTCCAGATTTGGAGCATACGTAACAAATCTGGCAGAGGACAAGTCTATGCTTTATATTGGAGGCAAAGAGATTCCAATATGCAAGGCTATTTGTGTTTGTAGCTATGACAATAAGATAGTTGTTCAAACAAGGTCAGAGGATGGCAATAGTTATTATGACATCAGATTGTATAACAAGGATGGTGAATTGTTGAATGTTGTAAAGAATACATTTTGTATACGCAGAGAACCAAATATTCGCTACAATAATGTTTTTACATTTAGGAGCGATGACAATATACGTTATGCCAATCTTGTTGATATTGAGACAGGTAATAAGATATTCGAAAAGGATTATCCCGATGTACGCGAGGTTTTCGATAATATGATATTTTGTAAGCAAAGTAACAGAAATGTTGTCATTCGCTACGATTTGGATGGCAGCATTATGTGGCAACGTGACTATCAGCCAGACTTCAATACAAAAATAAGCCTACAGCTTATTGAAGGTGTCTGTGGTGGCAAACTTTGGGTAAAATCAAAGTATGACGGACATGAGATTCTCCTTGCTATAGATGTAAATACGGGCGAGATGATAAAGGCTTTTTCTGATTCAGAGGAAGATACAGATTTGTCACATTGCAAGTTGGGTAAGATTTCTGACGTATATCTGAATTGCGAAAGCGATAATATTCTAGTATCAGCGAGTGTAAATCACAAACCCTATATGATAATTTTAGATGCAAAAACTCTTGAAGTCGCAGAAAAAAAAGAACGTACAATAAATTATGACTATTCAGGTGGGGAAGAGTACGGTTTTAGAATTTCAGAATTTTGTGGAGATTACATTTCTGTTAAGATAGGAACATATAATAGTGATGTTAGTAATAAATCAGGATTTGTAGTTTATAATTACAAAACAAAGAAAGTTATTTTAGCACACAGATTGTTTACTCCAGAACAAGCTCAAAAAGGCTTGGAAATAAGTCCTCTTTCTCCGTTACATTATTCTCCTAATAGCAGTCGAATTATGATTCATGACTGTTGGAATACGCTTCACATCTTCGAAGATGTAAAAGAATAACAACAAGCACCTTTGCTCAGCTGAATAGCAGTTTGGGGCACTCCTTCAGAATGCTTGCCGTTGATGGTGCTTATACCGTAGGTCGTTCCAACCTACGGTTGCTGGGCGGAGACGCTTTCAGCGTCTGTGGTGGGTATTATCTCCGTCGGTAAACCAACTCAAGCATCTTCTTCCCGATATGAAAAAAGAATACGAAGTTTGTTGTTAATCCTTCGGGATGCCTTCGGGTTTCGTTCGTGATTTTCATAGTTAAGCCTAAATTTCCACGCTCAACCTTTGTTCACTTGCGTCCCTTCAGCACAAGCGAACAGAATTCTATCGGCATATTCGACTTAACAAAAGGATAGACTTCACATTTTTTTAACACAAAATAATGGAGTTTTGGTAAAAAAATGTATTTTTGTGGCAAGTCTGTTCATTTCTTAACACCTAACAGAAGTTCAGACAACAGAAAACAGATAGTTTTCACTTGATAATCATAAAAATCTAAAAAAGACAGGTATGAAAAAAAGTTTAGTATTACAAACTGGCGCGTTGCTGTTCTCTTTGTTGGCATCGGCGCAAAACACTCTGCCGCTGGTGTTTGGCAAGGAGAATACCGGCAAGGCAATAAAAAAGCCCAGCACCGCACCGGCACAACTGAGTTACAACAATGAGGCTCTCCCCGACCCCTTTCTCTATCAAGACGGCACATACAACGCCGACTACAAAGGTTGGGAACGCCACCGCAACGAAACCGCTCGAATGGTGCAGGATTACGAAATAGGACCTATCCCCTCGTTCAAAAAAGTTACCGCCACCTACAACGCCGCCGAAACCACCATTAATATAAAGGTGGATACCAAAGGCGGAAGTTTGGAGTTTTCGTCAAAAATAATCATTCCCGAAGGCAACGGACCTTTCCCCGTGATTATTGGAATGAATATGCCCTCGGGCAGCATACGTCCCGAATTTGTAAAGGGTTGCATACTTGTTCCGTTTAAGCACGACCAAATTATCAAAAGCAGTCATCAGGCTGTAAGAGACAGTGCCGCAGCATTTTACAAATTATTTCCCAACTATAAGAACACCAGCGGAAACTATTCGGGATGGACTTGGGGAATCAGCCGCCTAATCGACGCACTCTACCAAGTAAAAGACCAAATCCACGCCGATGTAAACCACATTGCCGTAACAGGATGCTCATACGCAGGCAAAATGGCTATGTTTGCCGGAGCATTCGACGAGCGCATCGCCCTAACCATTATTCAAGAATCGGGTGGCGGCGGCATCAACTCGTGGCGTGCAAGCGACTATCACACAGCCACTACCAACGTTAATGTAGAACGTGTGGAAAACACCAACTACTCTTGGTTCGCCCCCTCGTTTAAGGATAATTTCAATGGAAAACTCAACCGCTTGCCCTACGACCACCACCAGATAATTTCGATGATTGCACCCCGCGCAGTTTTGGTGCTCGGCAACTCAGACTATCCTTGGCTCTGCGACTATTCAGGATACGTTTCCACAGCAGCCGCATCCAAAGTTTGGGACAAATTTGGAATCTCCGACCGTTTTGGCTACGTGTTTGAAGGCGGACATCCCCACTGTATGGCGTGCGACTCCGAAAACGATGCCGTTCAACGCTTTGTAGAAAAATTCCTCTTCAACAAACCCTCCGACACCAACATCCGCAAAGCCGACGAATTTAAAGACACCGATATGAATAGATGGATTGGAGGATGGAAATAAAACAAATCATTCGGCTCTCTTGTGGTTAAGAAAGCCGAATGACTGATTTTTCATATCAGAAAATCTACAGATAATATTTTCTGTTGAGTTTACCATTATAAGTGCGCTGAATCTTTTCTTCGCGAGAGTAGAACATCGGCACTTTGTAGGCTTCGAGTTTCGATTTCAGGAACGAAGCAAGAGCCTTCAGATCTATTTCGCAACCGTCTGGAACAACGTATAGAAGTTTCGTGACCGTACCGAGTACCGGATGCTGCGCCGCGATGCAAATGCAGTCGGCAATACCGTCGAAAGCCATAGCCGCGTCCTCAACCTCGGAAGGCGAAACCTTGAATCCGCCGACGTTTATGATGTCATCGGCACGACCGGTAAGATGCAACCTGCCGCACTCGTCAATCCGTCCGCAGTCGGCTGTGTAGATGACGCCGTTGCGCATCACGCGCGCCGTCATCTCGCTGTCGCCAATATAGCCGCTCATAAGCGTGTCGCCCGAGCAAGCCACCGAGCCTTCGTCGGTAATAAAGAATTTTGAATGTTTCATCGCTTTTCCGAGGCAGCCAGCCACGCACACATCCGAGTTGTAGTTGTGCGTTGCGATGATGCCCGTCTCGGTAGACGCGTATGTGTTGTAAAGGCGCGAATTTGGCAGAAGAGCGCAGAGTTTTTCCATATCTGCCTGAGAGATTGGAGCCGCACCAGTCTCGACAAAATCAATCTTGTGCGCAATGGCTGAAAGTTGCCGCGAAGAGAACTGAACCAACATTCGGATGCTTGCAGGAACGAGAAACGTTGCCATCTTTTCCGACGGATAGTCGAACGCCTTGAAAAAAACGTTCATATCCTTCATTCCGTCGATAATATAGAGAGCTCCGCCTACGAGCAAGGTTGGATAAATCTTAGACAGACTACCGATGTGATTGAGCGGACCGTTGACAACGAACGTAACATCGTGTGCAAAGCCCTGTGCATCAATCAGATTCTCGGCATTGGCTATGATTGTGCGATGGCTAATCATCACGCCCTTAGACATGCCTGTAGTACCTGTTGTAAAGAGCACATCGGCAATCTCATCGGAAAACTGCTCGGCGGCTACAATCCGCGTAATCTGTTCAAGACGCGCCTCGGGAATGTCTTTCTCAACAGGCACAGCAACGCATCCGGCTTTGTGAATGGCAAAATATCGCACTATGAAATCGGCGTTCTGCGTGTTCTTAACCACAATGCCAGAGCCTTTCGCATAACCGTCGGACCGCATTATCGCCGCCGACTCGGCATCAATCTTGCCAAGCAAATCGGCATAAGAAAGGTGCTCGCCGTTGTAGACGGCAGCCGTTTTGTCGGGATATTGTGCCGCGTTCTGCGCAATAAGGTCAATCAGACGAATCATTTTTCCTTCAGTTTTTCCTCGACCATCTTAACGATGCTGTCGATGTTTCGGAGATTTTTAGGAGTTGCATCGGTTGATTCGAGATGAATTCCGAACTCTTCGGAAAGCACCATCAAAATGGTTGTAACGCCGAGCGAATCTAACTCGCTGAACAAAAAATCAGAATCCAAATCGACTATCGGCAAAGCGTCAGTCAATAATTTAACAATCTTTTCTTTCATATATTTTCTTCGTTATTTTTTCAAATTTATAACCAAGGCAGAATCATCTGCCAAACACGATTCCACAACTTCGACGTTCGGTGCAACCTCGCCGATGCAGTTCTGCGCAACCGTGCGTTTGTCGGCATCAGCCTCAACGGCAACAACCTGAACATCAGGATGAACGAGAGTGAAAAGCAATGCCGCCTCACCATATCCAACGCTGTTAATCACCACCTTTGCGGCAGAAACAGGAGCATCTACGATGGCAGAATAGTTTCCGTTACGCTTCAGATTTCGGTTAACCGAGCGCATTATGTCAACACCGCGATACATGTACAAATCTTTTACAAGACCGACGAAATAATTTGATTTCTCGATATTTCGGCAAAGTTCATCGTATCGGGCTGAAATCGTTTCGAGAACCGAAGAATCTGAATACGAAACCTTCTTCTCGACCGAAATTGTGACTGTTCCGCCGTTGATTACAAGGCTTTCATCTGATTTTATCTTGTCCGAGCCGTGAATTACAACTGGCAGAATATCAGTCTTCAAAGTCTTTGCAACTTCGCAAGCCGAGGCTTCGTCTGTTAGCAGAGCGACCGAGCAACCAGCACCGAGCAAGACATCAACGTTGTCGCACGAGCATCCGCACAGCCAAAGGAAGATTTTTTGCCAGATTGATTCAGGCATCTTCGACTTCAGAATTATGTTGCAATTTAGCGCAACGATGAGCATGGCATCGAGCATTGAACGATGGTTGAAGACCACGATAGAGGACTTTCCGAACGCGTCATCCGCGGCTTTTATCCGCTTGATTTTTACCCCAAAGAGAAGTCTGATGTTGAATCGGTGAAGCAACGATATTCCGCTGTTTCTGAGCGACATTCGCATCGGGCGAAGCATGGCAATAAACGGCATTTCGACAACAAGAAGAATGCCAAGGAGAAGCGTGCGGCACGCGCTGGCAAGCGAAACAGGACGCTTTGGCGCGGTTACTATGCCGAACAGCAATGGCGGCAGAAGATATGCCATGAAAACCACACAGAACATTCCGATGATGGTGACGATGGCGAGCGAGAAAAGTGCCGGATGCTTTGCCACAACAAGCGTTCCGATGCCCACAAACATTATCAGAGCCGACTGAATAATGCTGCTCTTGTACGATGCCAGAATCGGCTTTCGGTAGGCGTATTCGCTCTGGCAGCCTTCGGTCATGAATATGGTGTAGTCATCGCCTTGTCCGAAGATAAATGTGGCGAGAATTATGTTTACGATGTTGAATTTGATGCCGAAAATGGCCATTATGCCGAGAATCCAAACCCAACTGACCGCCATCGGCAAAAACGACAGAATGGCGAGTTCAATCCGTCCGAACGAGAACCAGAGAAAGAAAAATACGATGAGCGAACAAGCCCAGCCGATGTAGTTGAAATTGTCGGAAAGACTGTCGGAAATCGCGCTGTTCATGCTCTGCACGTCGAAACTATGCGAGAAGAGAGCCTCGACCTCGCCCACCCTACTTTCATCAACTTTCAGAATATCGACAACGGAACACTTCGATGTTTCTTTGTCGAAGCTCAGATTACCGCTGAAAACCTGCTGAGTGAGCGGCGCAAAATATTCGAAAGGCTTGGCAGAAAGCGAGGCTGTGTCGGCAACAAGCATCTGAAATTCGCTGAAGGCATCTGCGCTGAATCCGGCTTTTGCCGATTGTTCGGAAAGAACGCGCCCGAATACATCGCGATGCTCGCCAACAAAACGTTTCCAGCGTTCTATACGGCGATTTTGCTCACTTTCCGAAGCGATGAACTGGCGCACTCCGGCATGGCTCGCAACCGTTCCGGCTGAGACGAGGCTATCGATTGCCGATTGCTTCTTCTGACTCTCGGCAAGCGCGCCGTCGAATGTAGAATCGGACGAGACCACATAGACAGTCTGCACGTTCGTGGCCGAATCGCCCGACAGAATCTGCTGGAAATAAGCCATTTCCGAGCGTTGCTCGTCGGTCATATAGTTGATGTTCGCCATGTTCGAATCGAACTCAGCACCAAAACTGAACCATCCGAATACGAGCGTAAGAATAACCACAAGGCGGACGATGCCTCTGTATTCTTCGGGGCAGAATCGGGCAAGGAGGTTGAGCATCTTCGTCTCGCTACCAGCAGCCTTAATCTTCACGAAATGAGGTAGATACACCACCACAAAAAGGATAGTTCCGACAAGAAGGAACGACGCAAAAAGTCCGAGGTCGCGCAAGGCTGTAGACTGCAACGGCACGAGTGCCATGAACGCTCCGACGGTGGTGATATTGCCAATCACAAGCGGAACGAAAATCTCTTTCATCGCGCTGCGGACATTCCTCTCGTGCCCCGAATGGACAATGAGATGCAGCGGATAATTGACTGCTATTCCGAGAATTACGCTCGAAATACCAATAACAATAATCGATGCGCTATCGTTTAGTAAGGCAATCGCGCCAAGGGCGAAAAGCCAGCCCCATCCAACGGAAAACAGAATGAGCACGATGTTGCGAACCGAACGTAACGAATAGAGCAACAGCCACATTATCAGCACCGAAGTAAGAGCCACGGCAATAAGGCTGTCGTTTTTTATCTGCGAAGCGTTTCCGACGGCAATCTCGGGACCGCCAACAACGGTTGCATCGGTCTCGGGGAAAGCCTTCCGGGTGTCATCTACCGACTGCTTCAGAAGTTCGGTAAGACGCGCGTTCATATCGGTCTCGCTGTTGCCGAAAGGCGATGTGAGCATAACAATGGCACGGCTCATGTCGGGCGTGAAGATGTAGCCGTCGTGCATCTCGAACTTCATGTTGCCTGATGCTCCGTGAAGGCTCGAAACCACCGGCGCAAAGAGTCCAAGGGGGTCTTTCGACATGTTCTCAGACAGCAAATCGCCCGTCGGGAACAAGAGCATCTCGCGGTCGGCTGCCATCCTCTGGCGCACAAAATCGGGCTGTGCCAGAAGGCTGTCCATGCGGCTGTAATCGGCATCCGTAAGAAAATACGGAATGTTGCCGTAGACAAATTCAGACGTCTCGGCAAGTTTGTCGAGGTCGAATTTCGTTGTCAGGTCGGAGCACCAGCCAAGCGTGTCGCGCTCTCTTACGCGCTCCTCAAAATAATCAATCTGCCTGATTGTGCTGTCGGCATCCGCCGTATTGCGGAAGACGACGAACAGGCGGTTTGCGCCCGATATATTCTGATACACGGCAAGCGACTCTCTGTCAGACGTGCCTACGGGAAGAAAATCGCTTATATCTTCCTTGTACGAAAGGCGGACGACAGAGGCTACAAGCACTATCGTAATGAGTGCCAGCGATGCGAAAAGCATCGGCTTGTGCTTGCTGAAATAATCGTATATCCGTAAAATCATTTTCGATACAAATTCTTGCTGTCAACCGGGTTTGCATAGATGCCGAGAAAGATGCGGCGCATCTCGTCCATGTCGTTGCCATCGGCATACTGCGACAAGCCTTCGAGATGGCGCACGAAGGCTTCTTTCTGAACCGCGTCGTACTTATCGGCATATTCGTCGGCTGAATTAAGTACATCGTGGGCAATAAAATTGTTTTCTGAAAGATGATAAGCCGCACAAATACGACTGTCTATCAGCTCAGCCACGCGCTTGTTGAACTCCTTTGGGGCACACGATGATGCCACGGTGTTCAGTTCGTCGGCCGTTAGAGGCTTGCAGAACTCGATGTGCACGCGTCCCTTTGGCTGTACGATGCCCGTGATGATGCTGTTCAAATCCTCGCCCGGTTTCTTGGTGTAAGGACCTTTCTGGCGGAGATAGAGTTCGAGAGCCTTCAGATAGTCGCACGTCTCCCACTCGTACGAGATGGCAATCGGCGCGATGTTCAGTTCGGCGAGCGAGTCGGCCAGACTCATGCCGCGACCGCTCATGCCAAACATCTTTATTATGCCTTGGTCGGTGCGGTCTATGCCGTCCTTTGTACGACCGTTGCGCTGCGCAATCCATACCGACTGTTTCTTTGCCGTGAGAACCGTGCGGATATAGTCGGACAGATGCGCCGACGACTTGTAGAACTCCTTGATGTTTGCGCTCGGTCTTTCAACGCGGAACATCTTGTTCGATTTGCCGATATCGATGACCAGTTGTCCTTGCATCAGATTTGCGCCGAAGGTTATCTCGCAAGTATCCAAGCCATTGTCCGTCAGCACATTCTGAAGGAGCGACGCGTCGAGCATTATGTCGCGATGGTTGGAGATGTAGAGATAATTCTTGTCCTTGCCTATGTTTTCGATTCCTCCGAACGAGAAATCGGTTGTGCTGCGCTTCAGAATCTGCTTGTTTGCCCAATACATAACGCCAAGCTGAAAGTCGCGTACGGTTTTGTAGCCGGCAACCTCGGCACGCACCTCCTCGACATCTCTGTCGGGAAAGACGAAGCCGGCGAGCATTCCGAACGATTCGCTCTGCGCTATCCGCTGCATCGCCGCCGGAATCTCGTCCTCAGAATAAGGGCGTATGTCGTCAAAATCCATCATATTTATCTTGTCAATAACGTGATTCAGTCCGAGGATAACCTCGCTCGTAGTTATCGCCGTAAGCGGAACTCCGCAGAAGCCGTGCAAGTTGCAGTTCTGCCCCGTGAGCAGAAGGTTCTTTATCTTAGTCACAACCGGGACCTGCGAAAGCACTATATTTCGGCAATCCTTTGAGAATCCGCACATTCCGCCTTCCTTTGCGCCGAAATAGTCGCGAATGGTGAGCGGCGAGGCGGTATTTATCTTGTCGATACAATTTCTGAAATCGGGATAGATTTCCTCAATCTGACAGATGAGTTTCTCCTTACATTCCTCCTTCCACGCCTCGTAGCCGGCGCCGCGCCTGCCAACCGTCGTGTCCTCCCATCGGCTTACATAATGCCACGGCATCGGGGCGGTGATGATTACCTTCGTTGCAAACTCGCCCTGATTCTGGTTTGGAGGAGTCATGAAGAGGAATCCGCGAGGCCAGCCGTTGTCGTCGTTGCCGAAGTTCCATATTTCGGCATACTTGCTCATGTAGTAAGCCGTGTGGTTGAAGTAGCGGAACGTGCCGGGCTTAAGCTTTATGTTGAGCGTGAAAGCCGAATACGAGTTCGGGATGCTTTCGAGACGCGTTCGGTATGCCTTCGGAAGAGCCTTCTCATCGTCGAGCAATTTTATCAGCGCGCACGGATGAATGTCGGAAATGTAATAGTCTGCCTCAAGTTCGAGTCCCTTCTGCGTACGAATCTTCGAAACCATTCCACCGGCGGTGAGAATCGTCTTTACGCCGTCGGAAGTTATGATTGTTCCGCCATTATCGGTAATGACCTTGGCGAGAGCATCGGCAAAATGATGCGAGCCGCCCTCGAACCTGCTCGGACCTTTTATGTAGAGCACCGATATTATGGCGTGTACGAATGCCGGAGTGCTGTCGTACCTGCCCGAATACATCGGATTCATGTAAGCCACCACGCTTCGCAGTTTCTCGTCGCTGATGTACTTGGCAATGAAATCGGATGCCGAGAGCATGAACTCCTCGGAGTGCATTTTCATTTGCAGCGTCCTTCGTCTGAGTCTGAACAAATCGAGTTCGTCGGTTATGCGGAACATGGCATCGACATACCGTTTCAGATTGTCGCGCTGATGCGGAAAATATCGCGACAGCGTATCGACATATTCCTCACGTCCGCAGGCTATATCGTAATATTTCTTGTCTTCCGAAAAATAGAGGCGGTCAATGCAGTTGCGGTCAACATCCTTTATTCTGATGCTGTCGGCAATGCCCAGATAGCGGCAAATTTTCCTGATGCTTCCGTCGTTCCCCATTCCGGCAATGACGTGCATTCCGGTGTCGAATACCTCGCCAAAGCGCACGAAACTCTGCAAGCCGCCGCCGACAGTCTGGTTCTTCTCGACGACGGTTACTTCAAGTCCCTCCTTGGCAAGGATTGCTCCGGTAAACAATCCGCCCAGTCCTGCGCCTATTATGACTACCTTCTTACCCATCTCTACCTGCATTTTGATTGCTGAATCTGACCGTAAATAGTCTGAGCCGGAATGAGTTCGGAACATGCGATAATCGTTCCGACAAGAACGCCCAACATTCCGTGAGAATTTACGTTCTGTCCTGCCAGAAGCAAGTTAGGGATTCTGGTCCTGTAAGGCACCCTGCCGGCAACGCCCAACGAAATGTCCTTGGCTATGCCGTACATCGAGCCCTGTTCGGTGCCTGTATAATCGACATACGTCAGCGGCGTTGATGTGTAGAAACTATCAACCGAGTCCTTAAAGCCGGGAAAATGGCGTTCAATATCGTTTATCAGCCTCTCGGCACGCTCTTTCTTGAAACGCTCGTAATCATCGCCGCGGCGACCTATTTTCGTGCCATGCCACTTGGCAACCTCGTCATAGTTCATGTACGAGATTATGATTCCGCTCTCAGCCCAAACAGGATTTTCCTTGTGGCACATGTGCATGTAGAGGAAGCCCTTTGGCCATTGCTCGTCAGTATATTGCTCGCAGTTCCACGGAGTGTTGCCACGATATGCGTAGAAGTTCGAGTTCATGTACGGAACGGTGTTCTTCTTGAACTTGAGATATACCGAGAATCCGCCGTTTGTCTGCGGCATGCTGTTTATGCGCTTGCAGAATGCCGGACGAAGTATGTTTGTGCCGGCAAGAAGCTCGAGCGTACGCATAGGGTGAATAGTGCTAACAACGATATCGGCATTGATGAAACCCTTATCGGTATCCACTCCAACAGCCTGACGCTCATCGCAGACGATGCGATGAACTTTGCAGCGCGTAATCACCTGTCCGCCCATGCGCCCGATGTTTGCCACGAGCGAGTGGGCTATATGGTCGCTTCCGCCAACAATGCGGAATGCGCTCTGATTGTAGAAATCGGCAATGTGTGCGTGTTGCGCAAACGGCGTCTTGTCGAGTTGAGCCGAATATAGCGGCAACGCTCCCACGATGACATTCTTCAGCATATCGTCGCCGAAGATTTGGTCGAGTTCGTCGTTTATGCTTTTAAGCTGATATTCAGCATGAATGGCATCGTCGCGATGGCTCGACGTGAGCGAGTGTAGCGCCGACGAACTAGCTATCAGTTTTACAATATCGTAATATTTTCTGATGTTATCCTTCTCCTTCGGGAAGTACGATGCCATCGTCTCGATGAAAGGCTCTCTGCCGTTGGCAAAACTGAATCTCTGCCCGGCGAGCGACACGATGTCGTAGCCATTTTCATCGAGTTGCGAAAGTTTTACATCATCGAGCAATCCAAGATAGTTCATCAAAGAGTGCATTGTCTGCCCCGGCAGAGCCGAGCCGATGAAGTGCATGCCCGTCTCGAACTTTGCTCCCTTGCGCTCAAAGCATTGGAGGCATCCGCCCGGCTGAGTGCCCTGTTCAACCACAGTCACGTCGAAGCCGTTCTTCTGCAAAATCGTGCCGCACGACAGGCCGCCAAGTCCGCTGCCAATAATTACAACTCTTTTTCTATCAAACATTTTGCTCTATCTTGTTACACATTTCGGTGTATCTGTCTTTGTAATATTTTCTGAAAGCCGAAGCCGTTTCCTTCAGCGTTCCCATGCCGTTCAGTTCTTCTACCGAGCGGCGTTTGTCAATCTCAAGCCTTATGATGCCCTTGTTCAGATGGCGTCCTTTCTTCGGAAGAACCTTTCCTGCGCCGTAGAGCACCAGCGGAACAACGTCTACGCCGAGCGACTTTGCCAAATAGAACGCTCCCTGATGAAAGCGGCCTATACGACAGTCGGGCGAGCGAGTGCCTTCGGGATAGACGGCGATGCAGTAGCCTCTGTCTACCAACGATTTGAGATTATCCATTATATTGTCGAGCCCTGCCGAAACAGGATAGAACTCGGCCTTGTGGATTATGTAGCCATAGAACGGATTGTTCCAAACCCAGTCTTTTGTAAGCACAATCATCTTCGGAGTTACGGCAAGCAGCATCATGAGGTCGAGATGCGACTGATGGTTGCAAATCACAACCGCCGGCTTCTCGAACGTCTCGCCGCTGTTGTTGCCGATAGAAATCTTCACGCCCGGAATCTTGTGGTAGAAGACGATGAACCTAAGCATGAAGTTAAGAAGTTTGTGCAGGCGTAGTTTCTTCTCATCGGTTTCCTTGCCGATTTTCAGATAAAGCATCGTGAACGGAGTTACGACCACAAGACTGAAAAACGAGAAGAAAAGCAGCGAGTAGACCGTCCGCAAAACCATCAGTACAAATCGCAGAACGCGCAGCGGAAGTCCGTAAATCACGGCAAGTCCGCACAGAATCGTGTTAAGGATGAAGATGCGCGTAAAATCAATTCCCGGACGGAAGTGCGATACCCTCTCCTCGCGCGGCGGATAGAACACGTTTACAGGCGTGCTCACAAGTTTTACGCCGTGCCATGCGGCAAAGACCATCAGTTCGAGTTCCGCCTCGTAGCGCGACGTGAGAAGCCACAGTCCGTGCAGTTTCCTAAGCGGATAGAGGCGGTATCCCGTCTGCGTATCCTTCAGGTTATATCCAGTCTGAACCCAGAACCAGAAGTTGCTGAACTTGTTGGCAAACTTACTGCCGCCGCTACGTTCCATCTTCTCCAGATTCTGGCGTTCGCCAACAATAAGCGCGCCGGGATTCTGCTGATTCGCCTTCAGCATCAGCGGAATATCCTCGGGAAAATGCTGTCCGTCGGAGTCGAGCGTGATGGCGTAGGCAAATCCCACTTCCTTGGCTTTTCTGAAACCGGCTTTCAGAGCCGCGCCCTTGCCTTTGTTTCTTCTAAGCGTAACAACGTGAAGACTCTCGTATATGTCTGAAAGTTGCTGAAGGGCATTGGCGGTATTGTCGGTACAGCCGTCATCAACCACAATGACATCGGCACATTGCAACAAGGCGCGCTCCACGATATCCTCAACCGTAGAGCCGTTGTTGTACGTCGGAATAACCACGCAGATGCCTCTGTCGCGCAGAGTCTGCCGTTGTTCCTTCAGTTGCGAACTGTTCACGCCGTCTTGCATATAAGCGATATTTTTGCAAATGTTTTCTCACCCGAGGCAACCGTAACCTTTGCCTCAACCATGCCGTCAGCCTCTTTCACGCCCTGAATTGAGTAGCCCACCTCCGGAGTCTCGTCGGGCGATATAACGCTGAGGAACTTGACGTTCTTTATTGTCTGTATGTTCAGTTTCTTTTCTAATTGATGCGACAGCAATTCTACTGCCATCTGTATTATGCACACTCCCGGCGTAACTGGCATTTCGGGAAAGTGAGCCTTGTAAATTGCGTGTCCGGCATTCAGCGAAACGGTGTAGTTTGCGCTTTCGCCAGCCGTCTCAACGCTTTTTATCGTAAAGAAGTTATTCAGAAGTTCCATTATCCGTGTCGTTTAAAATTGTAAAGCTATACTTCACGCCAACGCGGCTGTTTGTATATTCTCCGCCCTCGTCTTTCTGCAAGATGGACATAAGTTGCGCCAAATCGCGCTTTATCATCTTTTTTATGTACCAGCGGTTCATCTTTCCGATGATGCTGACGATTTTCAGTTTGCCTGTGGCGATGTTGTAGGTGTACGATATCGCCGGCACGCCAAACTCGTTGAAAACGCAGCAGTTAACCGTTCCGCCATCGTTAAGCATCATACATATTCCGCTGATATAGACTTTCCTGAAGTCGATTTGGACGTTATACCGCGCCCGCTCGCCGTTTGCCTGCGGAAAATGCCACGCGTTCTGCGCCATCAGCCCTACAGAGATGCAGAAAGCTGCCAAAAGAACCGACAGCCTTTTTACCAGATGTCTCATAAGCCCTTATCGCACATTGAAATGCGCGTCTGATACAGGTTTGTTCTGTTTCACGTTCTTCATCTCGATGAGCGTGTAGTCGCCGTTCTTCTCGCACACGCGCACCTTGCTAATCATCTGCTGGCTGCGGCTGAAAGTGAGGACAATCGTCGTCCACATCTGCTTCATCTCCTTCTTCTGCGGAACGAGCGTAACCGTCCATTCCGAAGGCGATTCCTTTACCGACGCCTTGAATGTCTTGCCGTCACCGAGGCTCTTGCCCACAACGGTGTTCATTATCAGTCGAGCAATCTCCCTGAACATCTTGTTCTGGTTTATGTCGATGACATCGTTGCGACCGTTCTTCTTCAGAACCACCTTGTTGTCGTTCAAGATGAAGGTGTACTTGTATGGCGATGTATACTCCCAATGCAATTTGTCGGGCTGCTTGTAATACATCTTTCCGTTTGCCACCATCTTGTCGTTGAGCATCTTAAGGTGCTTTGTCTGCACAAAGTCGCACTCCATCGACTTTAGTCCGGCACTCGCCTTGTTTATCGTCTGAATTATCTGCTGCTCGTTCTTGGTCTGCGCCATCGCGGCGGCAGGCAGAAGGGCTATCAGCAGAAAATACAATATCTTTCTCATTATCAAATCTTACTTTGCTATTAAAAAACATCCAAGCACGATGAACGCCACGCCCATCCACTTAACCCAGTCGACAGTTTCGTGAAAGAAGATGATGGCTGCCACCATGCCCAGAACGTAGCTGAGCGAAATCATCGGATACGCCATGCTGAACGGATAGTGCTTTACGATGTGAAGCCACAGCAGACTCCCGGCAGCATAGCACGCTCCGCAGAGGGCAAACTGCCAGTTCAGGAGCACCGACCTGAAGAACGCCATGTTCCAGCCGAAGGGCTCCATGCGCTGCAAGGCTATCTTCAGAAAAACCTGACCGCTGACCAGCAGCACGCATTGTACTATTGCTTTGACAATCAACGAATTTAGCATCCTTAGTCTTTTGCACGCAGCAGAACGCTTCGCGAGTAGAGGTCAACCAGTTCGGGCTGTCCCAACCGGCGGCAGAAGCCGTTGAACGTAGGCGTAGACTCGTCGTGCATTCCTACGAGCACCGTGCGAGCCTTGCCCAAGGCGATGAGTCGCTTGGCATCCTGCATTACCATCTCGTACGAGCGGCTTCCGTGCGAATATGTTATGTTGTATCCGTGACACTTTATGCGAATGGCTATTGCTGCGCCCATGGTGTTGTGCGTGCTCTGCATGAAGAGCGTCGGCTTTAGAAGTTCCTCGCCGTTATTAACCATGTCTTCGAGAAACATCTCGCTATCCTCCAACATTCCGTAGGCGGTGGCTGTGATGATGGCATCGGGACACTCCACTCCGCCCTTCTGCAAGGCACGGAGCGACGTTAGCGTGGCTGCCTTCATCAGTCTGCCCATGCGGCGCGATTCCATTGGCGAAACAAACTGGCGCAAATCAGCAAGTTCGGCGGCATCGGTAACCACGTCTTCGGCAATTATTTCAGCCTCTGGCTTTACAGGATTAGGCTCTACATCGATAGGACTGCTGCTCAAGATGAGCGACGAGTCGTTTCCGCCAAAGCCGAACGAGTTGCACAGAACCTTGTTAAGCGTAACGCCGCTCTCGCCTGCCGACGGAGTGATTCCGCCCGGCATCTGATTCTTCCAGCCGAGGTTTGCCGGAATGAATCCGTGAGTCATCGACAGAAGGCAGATGACCGTTTCTATCGCGCCCGAGGCTGACGTTGTGTGTCCGGTAAACGACTTGGTGCTTGATATTGGCGGCATCTTGTCGCCAAATATGCGTTTAAGAGCCGTGCTCTCGCTGTTGTCGTTGTTAGGTGTGCCCGTTCCGTGGGCGTTTATGTAGTCGATGTCCGACGGCTTGAGCGATGCCATTGAAAGAGCATCGGAAACAGCCAAGAACGCACCTTCGCCGTTTTCCGACGAGGCTGTCTGATGAAAGGCGTCGCACCTGTTTCCGTATCCGGCAATGTAGGCAATTGCATCGGGCGCATCTCTCTGCATCACGATGAATGCCGCGCCCTCGCCAAGATTGAGTCCGGCGCGCGTTTCGTCGAACGGACGGCATTGCTTCTCGTCGAGAATCATCAGCGACTTGAATCCGTTTAGGTGGAAAGCCGAAAGAGCCTCCGTTCCACCGGCGATGACGATATCAGCCTCGTTGTTGCGAAGCATCTCAGCACCAACGATTATGGCGTTTACCGACGATGAGCAGGCGGTTGAGACGGTATATCCCTCAGCCCCGTCAAGATGAGCGTAGCCGATGATGTCGTCGGTACAACTTCCGCAGTCGTGCTTTGCCGCAAGATAGAGATACTCGTCGCTCTCCTTCATGCTGGCATAGTAGCGTTCAGTTGCGTCCATACCTCCAACGGTTGTGCCCGTAACGAGCCTTACCCGCTTTCCGGCGAAACAGACGTTGGCATCTGCCACAGCCTGACGCGCAGCCACAGCTCCCATCAGCGTTGTACGGCTCACGACCTTGTCTTGGTCAATACCGAGCATTTCTTTCATCTGGCTGTCGGAGAGTTTAACCTCGCCCACCGGCAGTTCTTTGTGAGCCGACCGAAGATAGTGCAGAGGGGCAACGCCCGACTTACCGTCCATCAGCGAGCGGCATACGGCATGGGCATCGTTTCCGATGGCGCATACAATTCCAAAACCAGTTACAGAAATATTCATCCCCTGAAAGCGGTGTTATTTTTTGCGATTTTTGCTGACGTACTCGGCAATTGTTCTCACGCTCTTGAAGATTTCCTTGCCCTCGGCAGGACTTGCCAGCTTAATGCCGTACTCCTTCTCAAGAAGAACGATGAGTTCGAGCGCATCGATAGAATCGAGTCCAAGGCCTTCGCCAAACAAAGGTGCGTCGGTATCAAATTCTTCTACACTCATCTCGCCAAGATTCAACACGTCAATTATCTGCAATTTCAGTTGGTTTATTAAACTATCCATTTTCTACCCGTTTTACAGAGATATTAAAATTATTATACATACTTATCGGACTGATGCTTAATATTTTAGCCTCAAAAAAAAGCGATAAATCAAGCCATCAGTCGCCGAATAAACTGCAATATTCGCAATTTTTCTTGAAATATGCAAGAAAAGGGTCGAAAACCTTGTCTTTCCGATGGGTATTCAGACAAATAAGTTTCCTCGGCGACAATCTGAATCTTGCTGCCGGTAGAATTTGTCTCAATCTCGTAATAGTTCAGGCTTATATTATCAATCCTGCCATTCCATTTGGCGTAGCACTCCTTTACACAAGCGTTTTCTCTACCTTCGGCAGAGGCATCATATATGCTTTCGAGCGCAACAATACCAAAGTTCATATTCAAATCAGCCCACCGCACATTGTCGAAACGGAGTTTGTTTTTCGCTCCGTCGTACCAAGAAATAAGGATTTCAATGCTGTCGTTTTCTCCAGGGCGGCTTCTGTCTATTTCGATCTTCTCGATAATAGAATCGTGCCACTCCAATTCGTTAAACTCGTTGTTCGATATTTTTTTCATTTTTGTATTTCAAGGACTTCATTCCTGCAAAAATACGCATAAATTCGAATCATAACCGAAAATCAAAGCAATATTACTGGACTAATTCAAAAATCGGACTAAATTCATCTAAAAAAGCTACAGTCGAAACAGATTTTTCGTAACTTTACAACCGCTTTCTCTAAACTTAGAAGCAAAACCTTAAAATAACGTTTAAATGAAGAAAAGAAGTTTCTTGCTCTTAGCCTTAACCGTGATTGTGTATAACTATATCACAGCATCATGCGGTTACGTTCCCAAACGCTCCGACTATACATTCAGAACAGAAGTGCGGACAACAACAGAAGATGGAGAAGTTCGTTGGGACACGATAGTGATATACCTTACCGACAATAAAAACAGGACCCAGATTTTTTACAGTCAGGCGCAACCACTCGACACGATGTCTTGGTCTAAAGAAAACATTGGCACAATCGAAGAGGAAGACTGGAACTTCGACGGCATCCCCGACCTTCAGGTGTGCAGAGGTACAGCTAACGGATACGGCAATCTAACTTACGATGTATGGATTTGGAACGATAAGGCACACAAATATTACAATTCACAATTCAAAATTGACAATTCATAATTGTAGAAAAAGTGAACTTTTTTGTCTTTTGGTAAATACAAAATAGTGCCAAGGTATATGCAGGGTATATGTAAGCTATATGCAGGGTATATGTTAGCTATATGTTGGCTATATGTTGGCTATATGTTAGCTATATGTTGGCTGTATGTTAGCTGTATGTTGGCTATATGTTAGCTATATGTTGTGGAAGTTCTGTGAAAGTAGAAAATAGGAATTGAAGTAAGCCGATAGTAAGGGGATAGTAAGGGGATAGTAAGGGGATAGCAAGAAGGTAGTAAGGTGGTAGTAAGGGGGTAGCAAGAAGGTAGCAAGAAGGTAGCAAGGGGGAAGGTTCGACGAAGAATTACAATTCATAATTCACAGTTGACAATAATTCAAAATCCATAATTGTAGAAAAAGTGAACTTTTTTGTCTTTTGGTAAATACAAAATAGCGGCAAGGTAGAAGGAAGTATGTCAAGGAGTTTGGCGAGGGTATTGACCGTATCTGTAGCGAGTTGGAAACAAAAGGTTGTGCTATCCCATCGTTTCATGTTGATGCATTCATCTTGAAAGCAACATTGATGGCAGAGTGGACATCCGAAAAAGAGTTTGACCGTCCAAGTACCGTCCAAGATAGATGATACGGTAAATGCCCAAATAAATATTTCAAAACTTACTGATAGACAACGTAAAATTTATGAAATAATAAAAAATAGTACGGTAAATGATACGATAAATGATACGATAAATGCCAAGGTATTATCTGAGACTTTAGGCACAAGTGTCATAACTATCAAACGAGATCTATACGTACTCCGTGATATGAATCTAATCAAGTTCATAGGAAGCAATAAGACTGGACATTGGGAGATTTTAATTAGTAAGAGCGATAACAATTTTACAAACCAATAAACCCAAATCGGTCATTAGAAATTAGGCATGTCTATTTTTCTAATGACCGC
>R24__coassemble_657_pt1 | contig 22251 bp, 21 predicted proteins | sample R24__metabat2_low_PE_011 | metagenome-assembled genome bin R24 | reverse complement strand
GTACCTTGGACGTACCTTGGACGTACGAACAATTTCTGACGAAATTGTTCGTTACGACTCCTAAGCTGTCAATCGTGAATTGCCTAAGAATTTTAAAATTTCTCTAATTATGAAAGCAATTTTGAATTATGAATTATGAATTGTGAATTATTCATTGTCAATTGTCAACTGTCCATTGTCAATTGTGAATTGTCGCTGGTTATTTATTGCACTTCAAATTGTTAAAAAATGTTATAATATACAAAAATATAATCTTTTTTTAATTTAAAAATTGGAAATTATAAAATAAGAACTTATATTTGCAACGTTATCCAAAACTCAATCTTTTTACCTTAAAATTTACCTGATTTAAAAACATATGGGGAAGAGGGGGCTCGTGAGAGCCCTCTTTTTTGCATCTTACCCAAACAAAAAAACTCTCCGCAGCAACAAGCACGCGGAGAGTTCTGTATCTTCAATAAAGCCTAAGACAAAGACTTTAATAAGCGTTTTCTTCTTTAGTAAAGAACATGTTGAAAGCCGTCATAAAGATGATTCTCAAATCGAGCAGGAAACTCCAGTTCTCTACATACCAGATATCCTTTTCTATTCTCTCTTCCATCTGGTAGAGTTCCTTTGTCTCGCCTCGGCAGCCCTTAACCTGAGCCCATCCCGTTATTCCCGGCTTAGCCAAGTGACGAACCATATACTTGTCTATAAGCGCGCCGTACTCCTCGGTATGCTTAACCATGTGCGGACGCGGACCAACGATAGACATAGTTCCGTTAAGCACGTTGATAAACTGCGGAAGCTCGTCGATGTTTGTACGTCGCATAAAGTTTCCAAACGGATACTTTCGAGGGTCGTTCTTCGTAGCCTGAACCTTGTCGGCATCGTTGTTCACCTTCATGCTTCTGAACTTATAGCAGAAGAACTCCTTTCCGTCGAGTCCGTTTCTCTTCTGCTTGAAGAAAATCGGTCCGGGAGAGGTAATCTTGATGATTGTACCTACTATAATATATATAAACGGAAATATCGTGAACAAGAACAGACAAGCCGCTACGATGTCGAACGAACGTTTTATAAAGCGGTTGAACGGATTGAGCAGAGGCTCCTCGCGCACATACAGTACCGGTATGTCGCCCATAAGTTCCAGTTTAAGTTCACGGCGGAAATAACTGTAAAGGTTTGGCACCTGATAGAATCGGATAATGTGATTGTCGCAGAAGTTTATCAACTTGCGCGCATTATCAACGTCCGACGAGGTGCTGGCATAGAACAGCATATCGATGTTTGTATGATTCTCAGTCAGGTAATCATACAAAACCGACATATCGCCAAGATAAGGGAGCGAACCGAGATTATCGTTCTTGCTGTTGTCGATATATCCAAGCACCTTGTATCCTGTTGATGGGTCGTTAAGAATCTCTCTGTACAAATCGACCATATTCTGACTTGCGCCCACAAAGATGATTGTGCGCGAATTTCGTCCGAGCGTACGTATTTTCTTAACCAGCACACGGCACGACAGACGCCAAACCACCAGCAGCAGCCATATTATCGACGAAGTAACGAGGACGAACTTCAGCGACAGCATGTTTACATCGACAAACGACAGCATTGCGATGAGCAGCATCATGTAAACAATGATAAAATAAATAAGGTTCACCACGATTTTTTCGGGCTTAACCTTACGCATCTGCAACAGCGGCGGAAAAATAAAGTCGGAGAAAATAAAAGCCAGCAGGGAGAGTAACATGTACATTTTATAGTGCAGATATGCCGTAAACGGAATCAAGCCTGTCATAAAATAATACACAACCATTGTGAATCCGAGCATAAGCAGCGCATCAACACAAATCACCAATCCCTTTATCAAGTAAGAAGTCTGTAACGTTTGTTTCATAGATTTGCCTATATTAGCCTTACCAATTGCAAAGGTATTAAAAAAAGAAATATCAGCACCTCATTTAACAATTTATTTTTATCATTTAAAAACATACGAAAAAAAATCGTTTTTTCGGAATAAATGAATTACTTTTGCATTTCTAAAAGTAAGTTTAGATACAAGAGCAGTAAAATAACATGGGATTTTTTTCAAAAATATTCAACAAAAGCAATACCAATAGCCAAGAAGGCAACGTGGGCGGAATGGAAGACTTCATGACGCTTATAAGGGTATACTACCAAAGCGCAATGGCTGCTAATCTGGGCATTACAAACCTAAAATTCGTGCCCGACATGGCAACATTCAAGCGCACCTTGCAGATTCAGACAGTAAACAACAAACTGGGAATTGCCGAGAAGAAGGCATGCCAGAAGATGATGTCGCAGATGTACGGCATCAACGACGACTTCTTCAAGGAAATTGACAACAGCATAAAGAAGAACTGCAAGAACATGAACGACATCCAGAAGTATTTCTACATTTTCCAAGGCTTCAACCAAGACCTCATGATGCTGATGGGCAACCTGATGCAATGGAAGTTCAGAATGCCAGGAATGTTCAAAAAACTTCTGCGCAACATGACAGCTAAGACTATACACGACATCCTGAACAAAAACGACTGGTCGGACCTCGAGGTTATGCGCACATGCGCAAGCATTAGAAAAAGCAGAGCCACACTGGGTTACAGCGAGGAGTGGATGACGGAATTCGTGTACAATGTTGTTACTCTCGCTAAAAAAGAACCAAGAAAGACAAGTGAGGATTAACACATAAAAGTTTTAGATAGAAAAGAATTTTTCGGTAAATTATTTGCATTTGTCAAACTGATGTGTTATTTTTGCGTACAATTAAGGTATCGGCATGACTGAAGATGACAGAAAGTTCGTTGCGGATTTCGAAAGCCGTGTCAGACAACTGATGATGGAATATCAGGCTCTGAAGGCTGAGAACGACCGTTTAAACGACACCCTTAAATCTAAAGATCAGACAATACAGCAACTCAAAGAAAAAAATGAGCAACTTGCGTCTGATTACGAAAGCCTTAAGGTGGCTAAGATGATTCAAATAAGCGATTCTGAGATGGAAGACGCTCAGAAAAGAATCACTAAGCTCGTGCGCGAAATCGACAGATGCATTTCACTAATAGATGTTTAGCCGTTTTCGAGATGAATGAAGATAAAATAAATATAGATCTTAAGATTGACAACATAAGGTTCCCAATGCTGATAAACGAGTCGCAGAAAGAACTCTATCTGAACGCTGTCAACCTAATTAACAATAAACTGGAACTGTACAGAGCCAGATTCAAGAACCATTCGACAAACGAACTGTATTGCATGGTACTGCTGAATTTCGCAATAAATGTACTCAACGCACAGAACCAGGAAAACGTGCAGCCAGTTTTGGGCAGACTACAAGAACTGAACAAAGACCTTGATAATCTGCTAAACAAGAAGACTATAATACAATAGGAAATTCGCGCACTACTAATTTGTTGCAAAACATTAGCAGTGCGCTATTATTTATATATAACACATTACAGATTATAATGAACGGTTTATTAATTGGAATCATAGCACTCGTTGTGGGTGTGGTAATTGGATTCGGCATATTCCGCTACATCATCACATCAAAATACAAGCAGATGATGAAAAAGGCAGAGGCCGACGCCGAAGTGATAAAAAAGAACAAACTGCTTGAAGTGAAGGAGAAATTCCTGAACAAAAAGGCTGACTTGGAAAAAGAAGTTGCACAGCGCAACCAGAAAATCCAGCAGATAGAAAACAAGCTGAAGCAGAAGGAAATCAGCCTAAACCAGCGTCAGGAAGAACTGGCACGCAAGAAGAACGAAAACGAGCAGTTTAAGGAAAACCTTGAAAACCAGCAGGCAGTACTCGACCGCAAGAAAGACGAACTGGATAAACTCCAGAAACAGGAGATTGAAAAACTCGAACTTCTTAGCGGTCTGAGCGCAGAGGAGGCTAAAGAGCATCTTATCGAATCGCTCAAAGAGGAAGCTAAGACACAGGCAAGCAGCTACATCAACGACATAATGGACGATGCAAAGATGACTGCCAACCGCGAGGCTAAGCGAATTGTCATCCAGAGCATTCAGCGCGTTGCAACCGAAACAGCCATCGAGAACAGCGTTACTGTCTTCCATATCGACTCAGACGAGGTTAAGGGTCGAATCATCGGTCGCGAAGGACGTAACATCAGAGCACTCGAGGCCGCAACAGGCGTAGAAATCGTTGTAGACGATACTCCAGAGGCTATCGTTCTTTCAGCCTTCGACCCCGTAAGACGCGAGATTGCACGTCTTGCACTCCACCAGCTGGTAACCGACGGCCGTATCCACCCAGCCCGCATCGAGGAGGTGGTTGCAAAGGTCAAGAAGCAGGTCGAGGAGGAAATCATCGAGACTGGTAAGCGTACAACTATCGACCTTGGTATTCACGGATTGCATCCTGAACTTATCCGCATAATCGGTAAGATGAAATATCGTTCAAGTTACGGTCAGAACCTTTTGCAGCACGCTCGCGAAACAGCGAACCTCTGTGCCGTAATGGCATCTGAACTTGGCCTGAACCCTAAGAAGGCTAAGCGCGCAGGATTGCTTCACGATATCGGAAAGGTGCCTGATGAGGAACCAGAATTGCCACACGCACTATACGGAGCAAAGCTTGCAGAGAAGTTCAAGGAGAAGCCAGATATCTGCAACGCAATCGGAGCACACCACGATGAGATGGAGATGACTTCACTCCTCGCTCCTATCGTTCAGGTTTGCGATGCCATCAGTGGTGCTCGTCCGGGCGCACGACGCGAAATCGTAGAGGCTTACATCAAGCGTCTGAACGACCTTGAGCAACTTGCAATGAGTTATCCGGGCGTTACAAAGACTTACGCTATTCAGGCTGGTCGCGAACTGAGAGTAATTGTCGGTGCTGACAAGATTGACGATGTTCAGACCGAGAAACTCAGCGGCGAGATTGCAACTAAGATTCAGAACGAGATGACTTATCCGGGACAGGTTAAGATTACTGTAATCAGAGAGACTCGTTCGGTAAGTTACGCAAAATAACAAATGCAAATATTAAACAAAGGGCGACTTTAATCTTCGGGTCGCCCTTTTTCTTTATAAAACATTCAGAAAACAGATGGATTTAAGACTATCAACATCAATCGTTTGCTTGTTTGCCTTGCTCGGAGGTGCAAAGGCACAAGACTGGACCATACTTTCGGATAGCGCAAAATATAACGTAGAACTTTCAGGAGCAACATGTTCGGGCGACGCCGCACCATCGTGGTTCGTAAACAACAGATACGGATTATCAACCACCAAACTGAACAGCGGATACATCAGGGCAAGTCTGATGCGCCCGACAGAATCGGTAGACAACGGTTCGGACTGGAAGATAGGCTACGGACTCGACATCGCTGTCGCCGCAAACCATTCTTCTACTATGATTCTTCAGCAGGCCTTCGCAGATGCTCAGTACAAAAAGATAAGACTCGGACTTGGCATCAAGGAACGTAAATCTGAATTCAAGGACAAGGAACTGAGCAGCGGCTCGCTATGTCTCGGAACAAATGCAAGACCAGTTCCGCAAGTGCGATTTGAGATTCCTGAATATTTCAACATTACCGGAACGAAGGAAATGGTTGCCATAAAAGGTCACGTTGCCTACGGAATGTTCAACGACAATGAATGGCAGAAAGACAATGTAGCCAAGGACGAGAACGGCATTCCGTACGGAAGATACACAAAGAACGTTCTGTATCACAGCAAAGCAGGCTATCTGCGCATCGGAAACGAGTCTGCCCCACTCACCTTTGAGGGCGGACTTGAAATGGCCTGTCAGTTTGGTGGAACGGCTTACAACGTGGTTGGCCGCTCGGAAGACAACACATCGACAAACTACAAGACGATAAAGTACGGCGAGAAACTGAAGGATTACTGGAATGCCTTCATTCCCGGCGGAAGCGACCAGACCGACGGAACGTATGCCAACGCTGCCGGAAACCAACTGGGAGCATGGCTCTTGTCGCTTAAATACAACGGCAACGGATGGGGCGTGAAGGCTTATTACGACCATTATTTCGAGGACCACTCGCAAATGTTCGTTCAGTACGGATGGAAGGACGGTCTGTACGGATTTCAGGCTACTCTGCCTGAGAACAGATTCGTTTCGAACATCGTCTACGAGTTTCTTAACATGACTCACCAGAGCGGTCCTATCTATCACGACCATACCGCCAACATTCCCGACCAGATTAGCGGTCAGGACAACTACTACAACCACGGCAACTACATTGGCTGGCAGCACAACGGAATGTGCATAGGCAACGGACTGATTACATCGCCTGCGTACAAAACCGACGGAAATCTGTATTTCTTGAGCAACCGAATAAAGGCTCATCACATCGGAATAAACGGCAACCCGTTCGGCTGGCTTCACTACCGTGTTCTGTTCAGCCACACAATGAACCTCGGAACATACTCAATTCCTTACGACAATCCGACATACAACAACTCGTTCTTGGCAGAACTGAACATAAAGCCTGAAAGCCTCGAGGGTTGGAGCGGCACAATCTCGTTTGCATCAGACCACGGGAAAGAACTTGGCAACAACACGGGCGTTATGCTTACAATAAGAAAAAGCGGTTTAATAAAAAAGTAAAATTCTGAACAATGAAAAGATTGAAGAACGTAGCAACTCTGCTAATCACTATACTTCTGTCGCTGACTTCGTGCGACAAGGTTGACAAGAACGGCGACATAGACGGAATGTGGCAATGCCAGAATTACAGCGACATAACAGAAAACGGGAAGCCATATCTAAGCGTTCAGCTCGACTTGCTGAACATCAGATATGCCAACTATAACATCTATGCCCGTTTTGAGCACAACGGCAACACTCTGCGGATATACAACGCCTACTCTGCCCTCAACGACATTGACACGCCATTTTCAGAGGCAAACGAATTAGGAGACGAAAATCAGACACATGCTCTTAAATGCAGTTGGTTCTTAAACTCACTTCTCGGCGCAAACGAGTTGGGCGAGGCAACGCTCAACATCAAAAGTCTGACATCGAAACAGATGGTTCTCGAAGTGGGAGAAAAAGAACTAAAATTCAGAAAATATTAGGATTTGCGATACAATCAGTAATAAAAATTCATATTTTATTCAGCAAAATGTTGGTATATTGCAAATTTTGTCTATTTTTGCGCATGTATAACAAGGGTTGAGTTAAATACGTAAACATGTTCAATAAAGATATCTACATTAAACGCCGCGAGACTCTAAAAAAAGAAGTCGGAAGCGGCATAATTCTTATCTTAGGAAATCTTGAAGCATCGAGAAACTATCCCGACAATACATTCAAATACCGTCAGGACAGCTCATTCCTCTACTACTTCGGACAGCAGAGAGACGGACTTGTTGGCGTTATAGACATAGACAACGACAAGGAATATCTCTTCGGAAACGATATCGACATCGACGACCTTATCTGGTACGGTCCGGTTGATAACGTTGCGGCTCTTGCCATGCAGGTTGGAATTGTAAGAAGCGGTTCGATAAAGCAGATGGCAAGCCTCATCGACTCGGCGCAGAAGAGCGGCCGCGCAATCCATTACCTTCCGGTTTACAGAGCCGAGCAGGCATTGCAGATTGCCGAGTGGCTTGGAATAAGCGTGGCAGATGCAAAGGCTCAACATTCGGTTGAGTTGATAAAAGCGGTAGTTAAGATGCGCTCTGTAAAGCAACCCGAGGAAATTGCCGAACTCGAAAAGGCTGCGCACATCGGCTATCTGATGCACACAACAGCCATTGCAAGCTGCAAGCCGGGAGTCGAGGAACAGCACATCGCTGGCCTGCTCGAAGGCATTGCTGTTGCCAACGGATGCGACGTTAGTTTCGAGACAATTCTTACCCAGCACGGCGAGATAATGCACAACCACAGCCATCTAAACACACTCGAAAGCGGAAGGCTGATGCTTGTCGATGCTGGTGGCGAGACTCATTCTAACTATTGCTCAGACAATACCCGAACCTGTCCTGTTGGCGGAAAATTCTCAACAAGACAGAAGGAAATCTACGATATTGTAGTAAAATGTCACGACCATGCCTTGGCTATCGCAAAGCCGGGTATCAAATGGCTCGACGTTCATCTTGAAGTCTGCAAGATTCTTGCCGGCGGTCTGAAAGACCTCGGTCTGATGAAAGGCAATATCGACGATGCCGTGGCTGCCGGAGCACACGCACTCTTCATGCCTCACGGACTGGGACACATGATGGGTATGGACGTTCACGACATGGAAGGACTGGGACAGAAATACGTAGGATTTGACGATGAGGTTCAGCCAAGCACTCAGTTTGGAACAAACTGTCTGCGCCTTGGCAGACGACTTCAGAAAGGCTTTGTCGTAACCGACGAGCCGGGATGCTATTTCATTCCTGCGCTCATCGACCAGTTCAGGGCAAAGGGGTTGCACACCGATTTCATCAACTACGACAAGGTTGAACAGTACAAGGACTTCGGAGGAATTCGTCTCGAAGACGATATCATAATAACCGACAGCGGATGCCAGATTATTGGCAACGAGCGTATTCCGCTCACTTCAGAAGAGGTTGAATCATTCATGATCAATAATTAATAACGTAATTAAATTATATGAACAAATTACTCACAGGCGCAACTCTTGCAATGTTGATTGCAGGAACAAGCGCACACGCACAAGACGAAGCAAAAAAAGACACTACTGGTTTCAAATTCACAACGGTTAAGGAAATTCCAATTACATCTATCAAGAACCAGAATCAGAGCGGTACTTGCTGGTGCTACTCAACCCTCAGTTTCTTCGAGTCAGAACTTTTGAAGGCTGGCAAGGGCGAATGGGACTTGAGCGAGGCATTCGTTGTTCACAAGACAATGGAAGACCGCGCCGAGAAGGCAGTCCGCACTCACGGCGACGTATCATTTGCACAGGGCGGCAGCGCATACGATGTGGCTTACTGCTGGAAGCACTACGGAATCATCCCTCAGGAGGCAATGCCTGGCATGGGAACACTTCAGGGCGACTCACTTCCAAACAACGGCGAGGTAACAAACATCGCATCAGCAGTTGTTCAGGCTATCGCAAAGGGCAAGCAGAAGAAGCTTACTCCACTATGGAAGAAGGCTTTCCGCGGCATCTACGACACATATATGGGCGAATGTCCTGAAGAGTTCACTTACAAAGGCAAGAAGTACACTCCACATAGCTTCGCAAAGAGCCTCGGTCTGAACATGGACGACTATGTGTCAATAACATCATACACTCATCACCCATTCTACGAGAAGTTTGTTGTTGAGGTTGAGGACAACTGGCGTTGGGACGCATCATACAACGTTCCGATGGACGACATGATGGCAATCATCGACAATGCACTGAAGCTTGGCTACACAATCGCATGGGGAACTGACGTAAGCGAAGACGGATTTACAAGAGACGGTATCGGCGTTTGCCCAGATGTTAAGCGCGGCGCAGACCTTACAGGCACAGACGCAGCACGCTGGACAGGCATGGACAAGCAGGCAAAGCGCAAGGAGCTTACCTCTCGTCCACTCCCAGAAATCGAGGTTACTCAGGAAATGCGTCAGGAAGCATACGACAACTGGGAGACAACCGACGACCACGGTATGCAGATTTATGGTATCGCAAAAGACCAGAACGGCAAGGAATACTACATGGTTAAGAACTCATGGGGAAAGCACGGAAAGTACAACGGAATCTGGTATGTATCAAAGACTTTCGTCAAGTACAAGACAATGGATTTCCTTGTAAACAAGAATGCAATTCCTAAGGATATCGCTAAAAAACTTGGTCTGAAGTAAGATATTTCATACTTTTTTCAGAAGCCACCTCTTTGCAATTTTATTGCAGAAAGGTGGCTTTGTTTTATTTTTTTTCTTATCTTTGGGGCAAAGTAAAAAAACAAAACTTAAATGATATACAAATGGGAATATCAGACTCCAACACATAATGACATAGAAGAGGCAAACAAACTCGCTAAGGACATAAACATCAGTCCAGTATTAGCACAGCTACTCGTAAACCGCGGAATCAACTCGGCAACCGAAGCAAAGAAGTTCTTTCACCCGCAACTCAACGAACTTCACGACCCGTTCCTGATGAACGACATGGACGTGGCAGTTGACAGGCTGAACGAAGCCATGGGACGCAAGGAACGCATAATGATTTACGGCGACTACGATGTGGACGGCGTTACGGCAGTAGCTCTTGTTTACCGTTTCCTGCAACAGTTCTACTCTAACATAGACTATTACATTCCCGACAGATACGAAGAGGGATACGGATTGTCGAAAAAGGGAGTTGACTACGCTGCCGAAACAGATGTGAAGCTGATTATCATTCTTGATTGCGGCATAAAGGCAATCGAGGAAATTACATATGCCAAGGAAAAAGGCATCGATTTCATCATCTGCGACCACCACGTCCCGGATGACGAACTGCCTCCGGCGGTGGCAATCCTGAACGCCAAGCGTAAGGACAATACGTACCCATACGAGCATCTGTCGGGATGCGGTGTGGGCTTCAAGCTTATGCAGGCATTCTCGATTAGCAACGGAATAGAGTTCTCGCAGCTCATACCGCTCCTCGACCTATGTGCAGTAAGCATTGCCTCGGATATCGTTCCTATTATGGGAGAAAACAGAATACTTGCCTATCACGGTCTGCGCCAGATAAACGCAAATCCGAGCATCGGTATGCAAGCAATTCTGAATGTGTGCGGATTGTCTGAAAAAGACGTCACAATCAGCGACATAATCTTCAAGGTCGGCCCAAGAATAAACGCTTCGGGACGAATACAGAACGGCAAGGAAGCCGTAGACCTTCTGGTTGAGAAAGACTATGCCGCGGCTCTCGACAAGGCAAATCACATAAACGAATATAACGAGCAGCGAAAGGACCTTGACAAAGCGATGACCGAACAGGCCAACGAAATTGTCAAGAATACCGATTACCTGAAGGAGAAACGCTCAATCGTAATATACAACGAGGACTGGCACAAGGGCATCATCGGAATAGTGGCTTCAAGGCTTACCGAAATATACTTCCGCCCGGCAGTAGTACTGACATACGAGGGCGACATGGCGATAGGCTCGGCTCGCTCGGTTTCGGGATTCGATGTTTACAGCGCAATTGAAAGTTGCCGCGACCTTCTTGAAAACTTCGGCGGACACACATACGCCGCCGGCTTGTCGATGAAGGCTGAGAACATAAAGGAATTCTCGTCGCGGTTCGAGGCATACGTTACGGAGCACATTACCGACGAACAGACAAAGCCGACGCTGAAGATTGACGCAACAATAAACTTCAAGGACATAACGAACAAGTTCCACAACGATTTGAAGCGTTTTCAGCCTTACGGCCCAGACAACACAAAGCCGGTATTCTGCACACAGCAGGTTTACGACTACGGAACGAGTAAGGTTGTGGGCAGGGAACAGGAACACATAAAACTCGAACTCGTAGACAACAAATCGAACAACGTGATGAACGGAATAGCCTTCGGACAAAGTTCGCAAGCCAGATACATTAAGACTAAGCAGTCGTTCGACATCTGCTACACCATAGAAGAAAATTCTCACAAACGCGGCGAAATACAACTTCAGATTGAAGACATCCGCCCGGCATCAGCCAGAGAACAATCAGACATCAATGGACAGGTTTAGGGATATCCTCAGAAAATACTGGGGATACGACGATTTCAGGGGTATTCAGCGAAGCATAATCGACAGCATTGCCTCAGGCAAAGATACTCTCGGACTTATGCCAACCGGCGGCGGAAAGAGTATCACGTTTCAAGTGCCTGCCCTTGCGCAAGACGGCGTGTGCCTCGTAATAACTCCGCTCATCGCGCTTATGAAAGACCAAGTGGAGAATCTGAAGAAGCGCGGAATTCAAGCCACAGCCATCTACTCGGGCATGACGCAGAGGGAGATTGTAATTGCGCTGGAGAACTGCATCCTGGGAAGTTTCAAGTTTCTGTACATCTCGCCCGAACGCCTTTCTACGCAGATTTTTCTCTCGAAGATAAAGCGGATAAAAGTCAGCTTCATCGCCGTAGACGAGTCGCATTGCATCTCGCAATGGGGCTACGATTTCAGGCCGTCGTATCTGAAAATCGCCGAAATAAGGGACATTATTCCCGATGCGCCGATTCTCGCCCTTACAGCAACCGCCACTCCGCAGGTTGTCGAGGACATTCAGAACAGGCTGAATTTCAGGGAGCGCAACGTGTTCAAGATGAGTTTCGAGCGAGACAATCTGGCTTACATCGTGCGCAAGACCGAGGACAAGGAAAGCGAACTAATCCACATATTGAACAGCGTTGCCGGAAGCGCGATAGTCTACACCCGAAACCGCAAAGGCACGGGCGAGACAGCAAAACTTCTGAACGAGAACGGCATCACAGCCGAGAACTATCATGCCGGACTGATGAACAGCGAGAAGGACGCCCGTCAGCACAAATGGCAGAACAACGAGTCGAGGGTAATGGTTGCCACAAACGCCTTCGGAATGGGAATTGACAAGCCCGATGTGCGCATAGTTATTCATCTCGACCTTCCCGACTCGCCCGAGGCTTACTTTCAGGAGGCCGGGCGCGCCGGACGAGACAGCAAGAAAGCCTACGCCGTTCTGCTTTACGGCAAAACTGACAAGGCAAAACTGAAGAAAAGAATACCCGACACGTTTCCCGACAAAGAATACATATATAAGGTGTACGACAAGATTGCCTATTTCTTTCAAGTCGGGATTGATTCGGGAATGGGTACGACATTCAACTTCGACTTCGGAAAATTCTGCGCCATAAACAAACTTTTCCCCGTGCCGTGCCATAACGCGCTGAAAATACTTACTCGTGCCGGATACATTGAGTATGTAGAGGAACAGGAATACGCGTCGAGAGTTATGTTCCTAATCAGGCGTGACGAACTGTACCGCATAAAAGAACAAGACGAAAGGACATCGGCCGTGACGCAAAGTCTGCTTAGATGCTACGGCGGACTGTTTGCCGACTATGTTAACATCGACGAGAGCCTCATCGCCCACTCCATCGGCTACACCTCCGACGATGTGTATCACATCCTCGCCGCGCTCAGTCGTCAGGGCATAATACATTACATTCCGCGCAAGCGCACACCGCTGCTTTCATACACAGCCAACCGCACCGAAACGGAAAGAATGAAGATTCCGCAGAGCGTTTACGAAAAGCGAAAAGAGGCTTACGAAGAGCGCATAAACGCGATGGTTGATTACTGCGAGAGCGAGACAAGCTGCCGAAGCCGTATGCTCCTACTCTACTTCGGCGAGAAGAACGAGCACGAATGTGGAAAATGCGATGTCTGCCTAAAGAAACGCTCGCAGAGTCTGAAGGAAGACGACTACGAAAGATTCAGACAGTTTGCCGTGAACCTCGTGAGCGACGGAAAGATGCACAGCATGACCGAACTCACAGCCTTCAAAGCCCCGACCGACAAGATGCGGCAGATGCTAAACCATCTGCTTGCCGCCGAAGAGGTAAAAATGAAAGATGGAATGTTGGTATCAACCAACTACAAACAATAAAAAACATTTTTAATTATGGATACAAATCTGCTAAAGATAAGCGAACTGACACAAATTATTGCAAAGAACGAGAACGACATCGCCGCACGACTGGAGCGCGCCGAGATTCTTCTGGGCATGAACATGATTGAAGATGCCAAGCAAGACATCGACTTTGCAATATCCGCATCGCCTGAAAACGGACGCGCCTACAAACTTCGCGGAGCAATAAAGATGAACGCCGGCGACAAGGCTGGAGCAGCCGAAGACCTAAGAAAAGCGATGGAACTCGACCCCGAAATAGTGAAGGAGATTGAGGGAACATTCAAGCAAAAACTGCCAAGTTGCCACTAATGCGGGATAAATAGCCTGCTTTGGTGCAGATTTTGGTGCAGATTACCTTACAAATTGTATGTAAATACATCTCAAAACATAAAAATTCATATATTTTATATGGTTTTTATGAATAAAAAGATTACTTTTGCATCACTTTTAACAACAAACTATAAACAGATGAACAATTTGGCATACACATTTTTTTACTTTTTCTTTTACCTTTACTTTGGCGACGGAGTGAAGCGGGAAGTTGTGTATGTTCCAACGAAATAAGATTTTACAGAATCCCGCTTGACAAACAAGCGGGATTTTTTATTTTAGAGATATGAAGAAAGTTGCAATACAAGGAATAGTCGGTTCGTTCCACGACATCACGGCACATCAGTACTTCAAAGGCGAAGACATTGAACTGATATGCTGCGACACCTTCGAGGAAGTATTCGAGAACATGAAGGCAGACAGCAATGTCGTAGGAATCGTAGCCATCGAAAACACCATTGCAGGCAGTCTGCTGCACAACTACGAGTTGCTTCGCGAGAGTGGCACAACGGTTGTTGGCGAGCATAAGTTGCACATCGAGCACAGCCTTCTCTGCCTTCCCGAAGACGACTGGGACGACATCACGGAAGTGAACTCTCACCCCGTTGCACTTATGCAATGCCGCGGATTTCTGAGCAAGCATCCCGACTTTAAGGTTGTTGAAGGCAGCGATACCGCCGGAAGTGCCGAGAAGATAAGCCGAAAGCACATGCAGGGCCACGCCGCCATCTGCTCAAAGTACGCTGCCCCACTCTATGGAATGAAGGTTCTTGAAGAGGGCATCGAGGACAACAAGCACAACTTTACGCGCTTTCTGGTATGCGTAGACCCTTGGAAGGCAGACGAATATCGCAACGCTCACCGCACAAACAAGAGTATGATTGTATTCTCGCTTCCTCACACAGAAGGCAGTCTGTCGCAGGTTCTGTCAATTTTTTCATTCTACAATATTAACTTAACAAAAATCCAGTCATTACCGATTATTGGTCGAGAGTGGGAATATCTGTTCTATGTAGATGTTGCGTATTCAGACTATGTGCGCTATCATCAGGCAATAGACGCTATCACCCCACTAACCAAAGCACTTAAAATTCTTGGCGAATATGAAGAATTCAAATCTAAGCTATAATATCAAGCCAGCCGACCGCATCAGTCAGGTTAGCGAGTACTATTTCAGCCGAAAGGGCAAAGAGGTGGCACGAATGAATGCCGAAGGAAAGGACATCATCAGCCTTGCCATTGGAAGTCCAGACATGCCGCCGTCAAAACAGACTATCGACACGCTTTGCGAGTATGCGCAGCGTCCAGATGTTCACGGCTATCAGCCAACCGTCGGAATTCCAGAACTCCGCGAGGCTATGGCACGATTCTACAAAAGATGGTACAACGTGGACCTCGATCCAAAGACCGAGATTCAGCCGCTTATCGGAAGCAAGGAGGGAATTCTTCACGTAACTCTGGCATTCGTAAACGTGGGCGACCAAGTACTCGTGCCAAATCCGGGCTATCCTACTTACACATCGCTAAACCGCATTCTGGGCAGCGACATCGTTAACTACAATCTCAGCCCAGAGAACGACTGGCAGCCCGACTTCGACGAACTGGAGCAGATGGATTTGAGCAAGGTGAAGATTATGTGGACCAACTATCCAAACATGCCGACAGGCGCGCAGGCTCAGTATGCCACCTACGAGAAATTGGTTGACTTTGCAAAACGCCACAACATACTCATCGTAAACGACAATCCTTATAGCTTTATCTGCAACGAGCAGAGACCGATAAGCCTCTTGCAGGTTCCGGGAGCAAAGGATTGCTGCATAGAGTTCAACTCGATGAGCAAGAGCCACAACATGCCGGGCTGGCGCGTTGGAATGTTGGCAACAAACGCCCAGTTTGTAGAGTGGATTCTGAAGGTTAAGAGCAACATCGACTCAGGTACGTTCCGTCCACTTCAACTTGCGGCAGCAAAGGCTTACGACAATACCGACGAGTGGCATCACGAGAGCAACTTCGTTAACTACCGCCGTCGCCGCAATCTTGCCGAGCAGATTATGGACGCACTTGGCTGCAAGTACGACAAGAATCAGGTGGGAATGTTCCTCTGGGGACGAATTCCTGACAGTTACGGCGATGTTGAGGAGCTGACAGAGAAAGTGCTTCACGAGGCAAGAGTGTTCATCACTCCGGGATTCATCTTCGGCACAAACGGAAAGCGATACATCCGCATATCGCTCTGTGCAAAGGACGAGAAGATTGCCGAGGCATTAGAGAGAATAAAGAAAGTATTTTGACAATATAAAAAACAACTAAGATATGGAACTTCAATTGGAAGCACTCGGTCTGCCGGGTGAAGACAAGCGACCTCTTGTAATTGCAGGTCCTTGCAGCGCAGAGACAGAAGAACAGGTAATGAACACAGCCACTCAACTTGCAAAGAGAGGCATAAAGATATTCCGTGCCGGAATTTGGAAGCCACGCACAAAACCGGGAGGCTTCGAGGGCATCGGCGAAGAAGGTCTGCCATGGATGCAGAGAGTTAAGCAGGAAACAGGAATGCTTGTAGGCACCGAGGTTGCAACGGCAAAGCACGTTGAGGCAGCCTTGAAGGCAGGCATCGACGTGCTGTGGATTGGCGCACGCACAACAGCCAACCCGTTCGCCGTTCAGGAACTTGCCGACTCACTAAGAGGCGTTGACGTTCCTGTGCTCGTAAAGAACCCGGTAAACCCAGACCTCGAACTGTGGATTGGTGCTCTTGAGCGCATCAACGGAGCAGGCGTTAAGCGCATCGGCGCAATTCACCGCGGATTCTCGTCATACGACAAGAAGATTTACCGCAACACTCCAATGTGGCACATTCCGATAGAGTTGCGCCGCCGTATTCCAAACATTCCAATCATCTGCGACCCAAGCCACATCGGTGGAAAGCGCGAACTCATCGCACCGCTCTGCCAGCAGGCTATGGATCTTGGCATGGACGGCCTCATCGTTGAGTCCCATTGCAATCCAGACTCGGCATGGAGCGATGCCAAGCAACAGGTTACTCCGGATATTCTCGACTATATCCTCAACCTTCTCGTTATCCGCAAGGAAACAGCATCGACCGAGAGCCTTACCGAACTACGCAAGCAGATTGACGAGTGCGACAACGACCTCATCGAACTTCTGGCTAAGCGTATGCGCGTGAGCCGCGAAATAGGCATCTACAAGAAAGAGCACGAGATTCAGGTGGTGCAGACCGACAGATATTCAGAGATTCTGGAGAAGCGCGGTGCTCAGGGGGCTCTGTGCGGCATAGACTCGGAATGCGTAAAGAAGATTTTCGAGGCTATTCACGAGGAATCAGTACGTCAACAACTCGACATTATAAACAAGTAAGTATCAATTATGCGTATATTAGTCTTAGGAGCCGGAAAGATGGGCTCGTTCTTTGTAGACCTTCTCTGCTTCGACCACGAGACAGCCGTGTATGAGGTTGACCCTAAGCGTCTGCGTTTTGTCTACAACACTCAGCGTTTCACTCAGCTCGACGAGATTGACGCGTTCAAGCCCGAACTGGTTATCAACGCCGTTACGCTGAAGTATACTCTCGAGGTGTTTAAGCAGGTAATCCCCCATCTTTCACAGGATTGTATCATTAGTGACATTTCGTCAGTAAAGACAGGATTCAAGGACTTTTACGAGAGTACGGGAATGCGATATGTGAGCACTCACCCGATGTTCGGTCCAACCTTTGCAAATCTTGGCAACCTTAGCAAGGAAAACACCATAATTATAAGCGAGGGCGACTACATGGGACGCATCTTCTTTAAGGATTTGTACAGCAAACTGGGGCTTAACATCTGCGACTATACGTTCCAAGAGCACGACGAGACGATGGCATACTCGCTGAGTATTCCGTTTGTGAGCACGTTTGTCTTTGCCGGAGTTATGAAGCATCTCGACGCTCCGGGAACAACCTTCAAACGACATCTGAAGATTGCGCGCGGTGTTCTGAGCGAGGACGACACTCTACTTCGCGAGATTCTGTGGAATCCTTATACCGTAGGTCAGGTTGAGAACATACAAAAGCAGCTTACCGACCTTATCGACATTATCGGCAAGAAGGACGAGAAGGCTTTGCAGCAGTACCTTACCCGAATACGCAAGAATATTGAATAATCAGTACATACCACACAAAAAGGTATGTTGCCATAGTTAGGAGCATTTCAAAACCGAAATGCTCCTATGTTTTTTAACATCCAGCAGTAAAGGTTTAACCTTAACGGCACAGAATTGTCTGACAAACCTGCAAAGGGTGGCATCTACATATTCAACGGTCGCAAGGTTGTTGTAAACGAATAAAAAAGATACGCTAGTTCGAGACAAAAACGCAGTCTGTAATAATATGCAGACAGAAAACGAATCATTATGCAGAAAAGAGGCAAAAAAGCTACTTTCAAGGTAGAGGATAGTAAGGGGATAGTAAGGGGGTAGCAAGAGGATAGCAAGAAGGTAGCTTCGGGGAAGGAAGCCGATGCGTATATCGATGCAAATTCAATTAAAAATTCACAATTGACAATGCTGATTTCAGAAATAGCAAATTAAAGCGGCAATAGGTCGAAAGACTTATTGCCGCTTTTCTCTTATAATCGTACAACTCAATATCACCACCCTTCTGGCAATACGATGTTATCAACATCGTGAGCCGACTTGAACAGAGGCGAAATCTGCTCGTCGGTAAAGCCGGCTATGCCGCAGCCTATGCGCGTTACGAGAAATGTTAACTGCGGATGCTGCTTGGCAAACTCGATAAACTCGTCAACATACGGACGGATTGTCTCTACCCCACCCTGCATAGTAGGTATGGCATAGCATTGACCTTGCAGACCTACGCCCTGCCCCATTATCGCTCCAAATTTCGACACGGCGATGTAAGCCGCACCTCCACCGTGCATTCCCTTCAGATTGCTGCCAAAGACGAAAATCTCGTTTGGTTCGAGCCTTGTAATCTTCCAAGGCGTAGTTCGTTTCTTGTTCATATCCATAAAGTTTGGTTTTAAAGCACTAAATCCTACCACAGCCTCGCACATAGCCTGAGAATCACCGATAAACTCGTTCTCGTCGATGACCTCGGGCATATCCAAATCCATGTCGAAGTTTTTCTTGAAATACGGGGCTATTACACGCTCTTTCAGCGACTTGAATCTCTGCGATATTGCCGACGGCGTTACGCCCATCTGCTCGGCAATCTCGTTAGCCTTGAATCCACGCAGCAATAGCATGTCGATGATGAGGCGGTCTTGACGGCTGAGGGTGGCATGGTTGCACACATCCTCAATCATCCGGTTAAACTGAAGGCGGAGACTTCCGCTGACATCGAACGACAGCATGTAATCCTCGAACGATATGCTTCCGTACTCCTTGGCATGCCATTTAAGCGCATCGAGCACAACGTAGCGGAATCCGTTTATGAGCCATGTGCGCAGACTAACGCCGGGCGAATGTTCTTCGAGCGGCTTCCAGTTGCGTTCCATAAGATAGATGGTATACTGATGAGCCAGCGACATAAAGTCGAGATTCTCTTTCTGGCTAAGCTGATAGCGTTTGTCGAAGATGCAATATCCAACGCGGCAATATCCGTAGAAATACTGACGGATAATGTCGGAATCTCCTCGGCGGAAGCCATCGATAATCTGCGTTTCTGACAACATTGATTTAAAATATTTTTAGCGAAATTACAAAAAATTTGCTTTCGTACTTAATTTTTCCCGAATATCTTCTTCTAATAGATAAAAGAACAGATTTATTAACTTTTATCAAACATTTACGGATATGAAAAATCAGAATGAAAAAAGAGCAAAGAAGGTGTTCAATCTTATTATTGTTGACGAGAGCGGCTCTATGTCGGTAATTCGCGAGCAGGCTTTCACGGGAATGAACGAGACGCTGAAGACGATACAGAACCTTCAGAAGAAATACAGCGACACGGAGCAGTTAGTAACCCTCATGACCTTTGACAGCGAGCACACCAAATGGCACTACGACGGAACTCCGGCAAGCAAGGTTCACAAAATCGGGTGGCGTTCTTACGACCCGTGCGGCGCAACGCCTCTATACGATGCCATCGGAAAGGGTATCTCGAAGGTGAATGCGCAGGTATCCGACGGCGACAACGTCCTTGTAACCATCATTACCGACGGCGAGGAGAACAGCTCGAAAGAATGGACTCTAAAGATGGTTAGGAATTTGATAGAGAAACTTAAGAAGCAGAACTGGACGTTCACTCTCATCGGCACGGACAATCTTGATGTTAAGTCGATGGCTGGTTCATTCTCGATAGACTCGCACATGGCATTTGTGCAAAGCGCAGCAGGCACGAAAATGATGTTCGAACGCGAGAACAGATGCCGCGAACGATACGTTCAGCGCGTTATGGACGATTCGGTAAGCGAGATTGGCGATTCGTTCTTCAAGGAAGACTAACATTCTGTAAAGTCCGCTCTCTAACGATGGAGGGCGGATTTCTTTTTTCGGATAAAAATCATTATTTTTGTCGCGAACTTTTCAGTCTTTTTTATCCCAAATCGGTTATTAGGATGGTTATTTTCGTGGTTGTTTTCATAACCGTTTGATAACAAACACTTTACAAATTGAATTTTCTAATGACCGCCATTAGAAAAACGACTTTTCAAGTGACTTACTTTCAAGGCTTTACAAACTTAACCACGGATTTATGAACTTCTAACGACCGATTTGGGTTTATGCAATATTTCATTTCGGACGACAGAATGATAGAATTCGTTGTTACTGAAGACATTACGAAAGAATTCGGTCTGCATAACCATACCGGACACTATGTAATTTCATTCATCACAAAGGGCAAGGCAACAGTATTCTACAACAACGTGAGCGTGGTTATCGCCAAGGGCGACACATTCATCATTCGTCCGTATATGCCTCATTCTGTTGCGGTTGAGAGTGGCTCACAGATTCTGTCGATGTGCATAAAGAAAGATTTGTTTTCTGCCCAGAGCTTTGGCGAAATCAGTCAGACAGTAAGCACAAAATTCGATGAGATAGCAGCCGAGACGAGTCTTGAAACCGGAATAAAATCCGAACTGAACGATGCCGTAAGGCTGATTGCCGAAACCATCAGCGACGAGCGTTACAAACTGTCGGCCGACATTCAGCAGATTGCCGACAAGATAGCCGAGAAATCGTCAAAAATCTATTCGCTCGACCAACTTTCGGAAGATGTATACATCAGCAAGTATCACTTAATCGGAAAGTTCAAGTCAAAAATCGGACTCACGCCGCATCAGTTCATGATTCAGGTAAGAGTGCGAAACGCGCAAAAGGAACTTGACGATGGCGGACGGCTGATTGATGCCGCCATAGACAACGGTTTCTACGATTCGAGCCATTTCGACAAGTGTTTCGAGAAGATTGTGGGCATCTCGCCGTCGGAATATCTAAAGAAAAGCCGCGGAATCTGAAAATCAGCAATTTTATACAAGCAAAAGCCGTTTCGCCGCCGTAATTTTGCAGCGTTAAATCATTAAACAGTTACGCAAAATGGAAACATTCGAAAAATTTGACAACGGACGGCTTGTCTTGCCCGAGAGAACAGTAGACTTCAGCAGTCTGAAATGGAACGAGCACCCAACATTCGAGGGCGTGGCTCTAAAACACATCGTAACGGCAAAAGACAGCGGCGGTCTTTTCAGCTATCATCTGGTAAGAATCGCGCCTAACTGCAAAATCGGACTTCACATTCACGAAATGCAGTTCGAAACGCACGAGGTAATAGCCGGCAGCGGAATCTGCCTTAACAACGGCAAGACCATCGTCTACAAGCCTGGCACAATATCAATAATGCCGGCAAAGATAGAGCACGAGGTAAGGGCTGGCAACGACGGTCTCTATCTCTTTGCCAAGTTCATGCCAGCGTTATGCTAACAGTTTTTTCAGGAAAAATCCCATATTGTGGTCATAACGATATGGGATTTTTCAACGTACCTTCAACGTATCTTGAACGTACCTTGCCCGAACCTTCCCCATAGCTACCCCGTTCCTACCCCGTAGCTTCTCCGTACCTTCCGGCTTGCTACTCCCTTACTATCCCCTTGCTACCCTCTTGCTATCGGCTCACCATCGACTTACCATCGGCTCTCTTGAACGTAACTTCAACGTAACTTGCGGCTTGGTTGCCCCTTGCTTGAATCTATGTCGAAACAACTTGACACGATTTTTCAACTTTCAACATTCAATTTTCAAGTTCCAATTGTCCATTGTCAACTGTCTCTAAGTTTGCAGATGATTGCGGCGCAGCCGCACAAGAAAGC
>R24__coassemble_626_pt1 | contig 22941 bp, 19 predicted proteins | sample R24__metabat2_low_PE_011 | metagenome-assembled genome bin R24 | reverse complement strand
TGGGCTTCGGGGAGGATTTTTATTGCCTTTTGAGTTTTACCGGACAGCAATATATCCAAAATAACACGAAAAGAGAACAAAAAGACCATATTTTTTGATATTTCCATGTGCAAGCATCGCATTTTGCATTCTTATTCAACAAGAAAAAAGATGTCGGAAAGAATCATTTTTTACGGCCTCAACAAAATAAAAGCCGAAAACAATCGTTTATTTATTGAGCTTTTATTATTTTTGCAGCCGTTTTGCGGTTTAATGCAAAATGATGAATAAACGACAAGTTAATGATTACAGCTTCTATCGTTACATACAAGCATAAGGAAAAAGATTTGGATGACGTCTTTACCTCGGTAGCCAACTCATCCATAAGCAGGCTGTATATCATTGACAACTCAGGCTACAACGAGAACATCGATAATTACTGCAAGAAATTCAAGAACATAACATACATTCCGAGCGACAATCTGGGCTACGGAACATCGCACAACATCGCAATCAGAAAAAGTATTGAGTTGGGTGCGAAGTATCATGTTGTGCTCAATCCCGATGTAAAATTCGGTCCGGAGGTTATAGACGAGCTGGAGAAATATGCCGACGACAACCCGGATGTCGGTCAGATAATGCCAAAGGTATTCTATCCCGACGGACGTTTGCAGCATCTTTGCAAGTTGTCGCCAACTCCGATGGACTTAATCGGAAAGAGATTCCTTCCGAAGCGACTTACAAGAAACAGACTAAACAGATTTCAGCTGAAATTTACAGGCTACAATAAAATAATGAACATTCCGTACCTTTCGGGATGCTTTATGTTTTTCAATCTTGAAATTTTGCAGGAAATCGGACTGTTCGACGAGAAATTCTTCATGTACTCGGAAGATGTGGACATCACACGCCGAATACATCGCAAATATCGCACGATATTCTACCCTAACGTGAGCATTTACCACGTTCACAACGCCGCATCAACACGCGATTTGAAGATGCTGCGAATTCACATCGTGAACATGATTAAGTACTTCAACAAATGGGGATGGCTCTTCGACAAGGAGAGAAAAGCCATGAACAAAGAAACGCTAAACAATCTTAACTACTAAGATTGCTTGCGATGTGTGCCGAAAACCACGATTTTCAGCAAGGCAATCAGAACTTTTACGCGGATAAAAATCTTTTTAAGTAGCGAATTACGGCTTGTAAGGCGCAATGTCATCGTTGCGTTGCTTCCGTGGCGGCGATAGCGGATGAGTTTTTCGGGCACGAAACTGAACGAGTAGAAGATTTCGGCAATATTTCCAATCCAGATATCGTGCATCGGAATGTCTTCGGGAAAAGGCAGAGCCTTGTCGAGCAACTCGCGGCGGAAAGCCATGCAGCAGCCAGTATAGCCGTTTTTCAGCAGAAGATTCTTAAGAAAACCTTTCCGTGTTCCGTTGTATTCGAAAAAAGAATCGAGCACTTTGTTCGATTCGGCATCTACAACGTAGGCATCGGAAACGATACAAGCATACGTTTTCAGATATTCGAGCGATACGGCAACCTTGTCGCTTGTCCAAATATCGTCTTGGTCTGAAAAGAAAATGTAATCGCCCTTAACATGTTTCAAGGCGTTTTCAAAATTGCATACCACACCCTTGCAAGGGCCTTCAACAACACGGATTCTATCGTCATCAAAACCTCTTACAATGTCTAATGTAGAGTCTACCGATCCATCATCCGACACAATTACCTCGTCGTTTTCGCCAAGTTGCGACAGTATTGAAGATAACTGCTCGGATATGTATTGCTGACCATTATACGTAGCTATACAAACCGAAATCATTCTGCAAATTTAGAAATATATTTTGAAAAATTCTAAAATAAAACATAATTTTTTCGTGCGCAGAGTCAACGAAAGTGTGTGACGCAGCACAACCGTCAATGATTCGGGATGCGTTCGGGAATCGTTCAGGAAAGATTTAAATCTGATTAGCATTTTTTCGGCATCGGCAGTATCGTTGGCAAAATCCTGAATGGCAACGGAATCCATAAGTTGCAGTTTGGCAGAAGCAAATATCTTGGCGAATCTGCCAATAAAATCGAAATCGACAAAGTCAAGATGAAGGCGCGCATCGTAGCCGCCGCACCGTTCAATCTCGCCTATTCTGAGACACGTTCCGCTGTTTACGGGCATCGCCTCGCCAAGCGGATAAATTCCAGATTTCAGATTTCCGGCAACCGATTTTCCGAAGAAGCCGCGGCGACATGGCGAAATCCGTTTTCCGTCGGAAGAAACAAGCCCCGGAGCGATGATGGTTTGGGCCGAAACCTCATCTGCCAATCTGACATATTCGTCTGTCGCGCCATCTGGGAAAGTGGTGTCTTGGTCTAACAGCAGAAGCCATTCGTAGCCTTTCTCACGGGCTATTTCGGCTGCTTTATTGTAGGCCTTTGCCAATCCGCCGTTGGAAGAATCGCGCACATATACCGCCCGTTCGTCCGAGATTTTCTGCACAAACGATTCGGGCGAGTTGTCGTAAACCACAAACTCGCGCCATCGGCAGTCGCGCAACAACGACAGATACGATTTCTGCTCGCCGAGCAAGGCGTTATACAGCACTATTACTGGAAGAATCTTCACGGAACGATATTTTTACGAAACAGAAAATCAGCACGGCTATAATCTGGAACAGCGACGATAAGCCTACGAACAGCAACTCGTCGAAAAACTGCAACGCAAGGGTTATCAGAAAGTAAGCGTAGAGCATCTTCATGATGTTTTGTCCACTCTGCGCCAGTTTGTACGTCGCTCCGGTTACAAATCCAACGATTATGCTGAAAATGAACACTCCAACGTAGCCAAAATCCTTGAAATACGGCGACATGGCGGTGGCGACGTTTATAGGCACGGGGCACGGAACGAAATCTTGGAAAACCATCGGCTTGACGCTCGTCCAGCCAAGGGCATTGGCAACAACATAATATCCTCTGAAAGTATTCTCGCCCCAAAGCATAGCCGAGTTTGCCGTATCGTAGCCGAAAGCCACAATGGGCGCAAGGAGGTACATTCCGATGAAATCCATAACAGTCATGCCCTCCTCCACTCCGCTGTCGGAAACAAAGGTTCTGACGTTTGTCAAAACAAATCCGAAAAAGAAAAAGACTACCGATGCAATGGCTATCGGCTTCAGACTGATTCTGCGGCGCGTGTAAAGCATGTAGAACGAAGACAGAAAAAGCATGAAGAAAATTACCTTTGCCATTGTGCAGAAGAAGAACATCAGTCCCATGAAGAAGACGAGGGCAAGCCGCCATCGGTTTATCTTCTTGCGGTCGAGTTCAACAAGCAGAAGGACATAAACCACAAAGACAAAGTACCTTACAGGGCCGAGGCTGAATCCGTAAGAATCATCTACGGTTTGCTGACGGATATTGTAGACCAGTTCGACCACGCTTCCGTTAGAAAGCGCGAACATCACGGTTTTGTAGCACATATAAGGCACAAGCAATGCTGAAATTGCCGTGAGGATGTTGATATTCGTCTCGCACGGCTGCCACACAACGACCTTTCGAACCGGCAGGAACCTGAACGTGAGAAACGATGTCGATACAAGTCCTACAACCCACAGAATAAGGCAGATAACAAACTGGTCAGACACGGCATACAACTCATGATTAAGCGTTAGGTACATGAACAGAATCACGCTCCACACGCCAAGAGTAACGCTCCACGGCGAAAAAACGTCTCTGTAAAGGTAGAACAGAAACGCCCATGCCAAAACGAATGTCACAACCAGCGCAATAATCATACAAACTTATAATAGCACAATGTTCCGATAAAGGTCAAGAAAACTACCGTAACGAGAATAACAAGCCGCTTAGGCGAATAAGGTCTTTCGGGAACGACGGCAGGCTTCAGAATGGTGAAAGCCGGAGTGCGCTCCATCACCTTTGCCTTTGCCAACTGCAACTGAGCCGACACCTGCTGATATGAGTTGAAGCATATCTGCATCTCGTTTTCCAGATTGTCGCTCTCCGCCTTGAAATAGTTCGAAACCAAATCGTGGTTCTGGTCGGAGAAGCGCGCATATCGTCTTTGCGATTCAACATATTCAGCCTTTGCCTTGGCATGAAGTTCGGTAACGTAGGCAAGTTCCTCGCGCGCCTTCTGGGTTCGGTAGTCGGTTATGAATTTCTGAAGTCTGATTCTCACCGAATCGGCTATCTGAGTTGCCACAAGCGGGTCTTGGTCGGTAACCTCGATGGTTATGACGTCGGTCTTCTTGTCTACGCTGCATTGCACGCGCTTGTTTATTATCTTGATAATCTTGTTGTCCTCTTTTGTGTAGATGTTGGCAGATGTCTTCTTCTGCATCTCGGCAGATGTCGATGAATCGGCTTTCTTCATGCTCGACGAGAGCCATTTCATCGGCAAAGACCACCAAGCCACCTTTGTATCCTCGATAATGTAGTTTCGGTATGTCTTATTGATGCTTCCGTCGAGGGTTCTCACCTTCACGTCGAACAAATCGGCAAGAAAGGTTGACGACGACTTCACGTCGGGATAAAGTTCTGGCTGAATGGCATCTTCGCTGCTTCCGTTCATCTTAACGCCAACCATCGATGCCAGCGACGACAGATTTCCTGCCAGCGATGAGTTCTGCACCTCGGGAGCCAATTTAACCTCGGCCTTGTACTGCCGCGGAATACTGAATGCCACGACAATTGCCGCAACCGCAGCCACGCCTATGTTTATTGCGAATCTTTTCTTGTGTTTCAATATAAGATTCCGATATTCTGCAAGATTAACTTCATGAAGTTTTGTTGTCAGTTCCATTATAAAAATCAATGTAATCTTTGCAAAGATACATCATAAATTCAAAAAATCATTACATGGCATAACGAAAAAGCCAAATCTGCCATTCTTTACGAGAGTTAGGCATGAGCAATTATGTAAAAATATACAAAATCATGAATTATCATGCAGAAAAAGCGCTAAAAACAACTTCTAAGGTACGGGATAGGTTCGGGTAAGCAAGGAGATAGTAAGGAGATAGTAAGGAGGTAGCAAGATGGTAGGTTCGAGAAACGTATATTGATGCAATAACAAAGATACTTCTCTTACAAGAGCCATACCTGCTCACTATTTTTTTTGTGAATGTGCACACTCCCCAAGACAATCTGGATTGTAAAGTTCTTAATACCCCATTGCAAGAAAAGGAACATCATTGAATTCATGCCGAACTGAAGTATTCTTTAATTATTCTTAATAAATACTAATAAATTTTGCCGATAGACAAAAAAGATATACCTTTGTATGTTTTTTCATAAACAATTACATTATGACGATTACACATAACAAGTTTTTCAGAGGCGCAGTCATCGCACTCACACTATTCTTTGCACTATCACAAAACCTAAACGCACAGAGTGGAATGACTGACAAACAGGTTGTTGAATACGTAAAAAAACGCGTAGAAAGCGGCGCAGATCAGAAAGAAATTGCCAAGGAACTTTTGAGAAAAGGCGTTACTCCGCAGCAGTTGCAACGCCTAAAACAAAAGTACGAAAAGATGAAGAAGGAAGAGAAATCAGGCTCTTCGTCGAAGAATCTTAAAGACCTCTCGTCAGATGATAATCGAACAAGAAAGAACAACGGCGAAGAACGCGACGAGGATTTGGACGATATCCTCGGCGACATCGAACTGCCAGAGAAAAAAATCTACGGACACGATATTTTCAGAAACAAATCGCTCTCGTTCGAGCCAAACATGAACATTGCCACTCCGGTAAACTATGTCCTTGGTCCGGGCGATGAGGTGACTGTTGACATCTACGGCGCATCGCAGAGCAGCAACACATACAAAGTTTCGCCCGACGGCTCGATAACAATCGAGGACGTTGGTCCGGTATATGTAAGCGGACTCACGGCTGCAAAGGCTCAGGCAAGAGTAAGAAGCCGAGTTGGCCAGTATTATCAGGGCTCGCAAGTAAAACTCTCGGTTGGCCAGACACGCACTATTGCCGTAAACGTTCTCGGCGAGGTTACCGCACCGGGAACTTACTCACTCTCAGCATTTTCTACAGTTTTCAATGCCCTCTACCTTGCCGGAGGAGTTACCGACACGGGTACGCTCCGCGAGATTAAGGTGACGAGAAAAGGCAAGGTTATCTCAAAGATTGATGTCTACGACTATCTCGTAAACGGAAAACTGGCAGGCAACGTGATGCTTCAGGATAACGATGCCATCATCGTTGGCCCTTACGAGAATCTCGTTGAGATTACCGGTCATGTAAAGCGACCGATGTTCTACGAAATGAAGAAGGACGAGAGTCTTGAGGCTCTCCTCAAATATGCCGGCGGATTCACGGGCGATGCGCTGAAAAACAGCATTCACATTGAGCGCAAGAGCAGCGAGGGGCAGACAGTTTACAGCGTGAACGAGAAGGATTTTGCAAGTTTCACTACTCACGACGGCGACTCAATCTATGTTGAGGCAGCCATCGAGCGATACAAGAATATGCTTTCTGTTTCGGGCGCAGTATTCTTCCCGGGAAAATATCAGCTTAGCAAGGAGGTAAACTCAGTAAAATCGCTGCTGAAACAGGCTGGCGGTCTTACCGAAGATGCCTTCATTAACCGAGGCGTTCTGTACCGTATGAAGGAGAACCGCACCCGAATGGCTATGACCATCGACATCGCAGGAATTACCAAAGACACGGCTCCTGACGTACTTCTTCAGAACGAGGACTCGCTCGTCATCGCATCTACAGAGGAAATCAACAAGAAGAAGATGATTTACGTCTACGGCGAAGTATTCGTACCGGGCGAACAGCCTTATGCCGAAGGACTTACAATCGAGGATGCAATCGTTTCGGCTGGCGGATTAAAAGAGACAGCCACTACCCTAAACGTTGAGGTTTCGCGAATGTTGATTTACACACACACGAAAGATTCGACCTACAACACACAGGCAAAAGTATATCAGTTTACGCTGAAAGACGGTCTGCCAATAAACGAAGGCTCAAAGTTCACCCTACAGCCGGGCGATATGGTTTCAATCCACCGCTCGCCTGAATATCAGCAGCAGCAAAGAATTACCGTAAATGGCGAGGTTCTGTATGCCGGAACATACACCCTTACGGGAAAGAACGAGCGTCTAAGCAGCGTAATAAAGCGTGCCGGTGGTCTGACAGCCGCAGCAGCCGGAGCAAACGCGCGCCTCATCAGAAAGATGACTCCAGAGGAGCGCGAACGTAAGATTCAGCTTGTAGAGATTGAGCGCCGCTCGCTGATGCAGGACAAGGAGAAGACTCAGAGTCTCAGCCTCGACTCAACAGATATCAAGAAACTGAAAATCAAGGAATACTACAACGTAGGTATCGACCTCGACAAGGCAATGAAGAATCCGGGCTGCTCAGAAGATGTTGTGCTTCGCGACAGCGACCAGATTATCATTCCTCAGCACGACTACACCGTAAGAATAAACGGAGAAGTGCTTTACTCTAACACCGTAAGCTATGTCAAGGGCAAGAGAGGCAGCTACTATCTTAACCAAGCCGGCGGCGTTAGCAAGACTGGCGACAAGAAGAAGGCTTACATCATCTTTGCCAACGGTCAGGTAAGCCGTCTGTCTAAAGGCAAGGTAATGCCGGGCTGCGAGATTGTTGTTCCGACAAAGCAGAAAAAGGAAACAAACATGCAAAATACATCATTGCTGATAAGTGCAGCAAGCGTTCTGGCAACAGTAGCAGCCGTTTTGATTTCTGCACTTAAATAAAGGCAAAAACAAGCATACGCCGAGGCACTTTTAACATGGGTATACAAAACAGTTACTTACAACCAACAGTGCCAGACATTATACGGAATTGTAATAAATACAAAGTTTTTGAGTCATATTCTTGAAAACAAGTTTTTACATTATGAACTATACGTTGATATACTACATATTGGCATTTCTGATTTCGTTTTTATTCAACTTCTTCACAATGCCTACATTATTGAAGATTTGCTACAAAAAACGACTTTACGATGTGCCTGACGCAAGAAAAGTACATAAGATTCTTGTGCCACGCTTAGGCGGAATACTATTCCTGCCGTCAACTCTTATTGCCATGTCTGCCGTGCTTATGGCAAGAGCTGCACTTGTTGACAACACCATTGAACTTAATCAATGGACTTTTATATTTCTGACAGGAATATTCATTATATACATAATTGGAGTATTAGACGATTTGATTGGATTGGGAGCAAACATCAAGTTTGCCGTACAACTTGTAACAGCATTAGCTTTTCCACTAAGCGGAGTTTACATAAACAACCTATACGGCTTGTTTGGCATATACGAGATTCCATTCTATATCGGATATTTCATAACCGTATTCTGCACTTTGTTCATAATCAATGCCATGAATCTCATTGATGGCATCGACGGATTAGCATCGGGAATAGCCGCAATAGCACTTACAGGATACACAATTCTGTTTGCCACAAATGGCATAGAAATTTACCCTATTTTCTGTGTTTCTGTAATTACTGCAATATTGGTATTCATGTACTTCAACATATTTGGTGATGAAAAGAAACAGACCAAAACATTCATGGGAGATACTGGCAGTTTAACATTGGGATACATCATCAGTTTTCTTGCCATAAAGTATGCAATGAACAATGAGAATATACTTCCATATCGTCCGAATGCATTGTTAGTTTCATATAGCATGCTACTTATTCCGGTGTTCGACGTTGCACGAGTTATACTTTACAGATTACGTAAACACAAGCCATTGTTTGGAGCTGACAAAAGTCATATACATCATAAACTGTTACGCACGGGTATGTCGCAGCACAAAGTACTTATGACAATATACTCAATTGTATTGTTTTTCATTGTACTCAACTACATCATGTCATCAGTAATAAACATAACAATAATCGTTGCGCTCGATGTCATATTATGGACTATTTTCAATCTTTGGTTGGATAAGAAAATAAAGGCATGATAATTTAGTTATCATGCCTTTATTTTCTATAAGAATTCAAAGACTTTTGTAATATACTTTACCGAGCACATAAGGAAATTTGAATATATTCCATATCTGCGGCAGGCTTTAGCATCTTCCTTTGTAAGCAACAGTCTGTGCGAAATGCTGCTCGTACTCATTCCGCCAGTACGCATGGTAACAAAATCCTTTTTAACATATTTAGACGAGATATGATGTTTGGCAAACAAGCGGACCATCATGTCAAAATCGGCGGCGATTTTATAATCCAAGGCGTATAATCCGTATTTCTCGAACACTTCGCGACGAGCATAGAACGATGGATGAGCAGGCATATAGCCAAAGCGTACTGCCCACGGACGGAAATTCTTCGAACTATAGTAACGCACACATTTGTTCAGGTTGTCGGGATGAACGAAATGGATATCACCATAAATAGCGTCTACTCCATTCAGTTCTGTTGCAACAGTTTCCAACACATCGTTCGTGGTAAAGAAATCGTCACTATTCAAGATTCCGACGACATCGCCAGTTGCCATTCTGATGCCCTTGTTCAGAGCATCGTACAAGCCTTTATCTGGCTCTGACAACCATTTCATTCTGCCACCAAACTTCGGCTCATATTCTTTTATCAACTCCAGCGTTCCGTCCTTAGAACCGCCGTCAACAACAAGATATTCAACATCCGAATATGTCTGAGAAAGAACAGAATCGAATGTAGACTTAAGTGTCGAAACACTATTATATGTTGAAGTTATCAGAGAAATCCTCATAAAATTATCTGTTAATCAATTTTTTGTATAAGTCCATGTATTCATCCGCCATTTTGTCCCACGAGAAACGCTTTACATTCTCGAGTCCGTCACGGACAATCTGGTCTCTATTATTTTTCACATATTCCATCTTCATTCTTAACGTATCAACGGTTATATCGTCGAGCAACAGTTCTTTGTCGCCTATTACCTCGGGAATAGAAGAAGAATTAAAAGCTATAACGGGACAGCCTGCCATCTGAGCCTCGAGAATTGGCAGTCCGAAGCCCTCGTACAACGATGTATAAAGCAAGCATATTGCCTCGTTATACAGTTTGTTCAGTTCTGTGTCAGAAACGATGCCGCAATATTCGTACTTCAACCTAGCCTTGTCGAGCAACTGGATTTCTGTTGACGAAAGAGGGACACCTACAATTTTCAGTTTATACCCAAGTTTTGCCAAAGGCTCTATCAAAGCATTGAAATTCTTGTATCTGTCGCGCTTTCCAACATAAAGCACATAGTCTTTCTTTTCGGCACTACGCATATAAGAGAAACGATTATCAACGCCGTTGTAAATAACCGAGATTTTCTCGGGATTAACATCTGGCAGATAATGAAGCAAATCTCTCTTCGTGTTTTCAGAAATACACACAACGGCATCAGACTTGCGGATAGCCTCGTCCTGCTGACGGCATTGAATGTAGCGAATCAGCGGATTCTTGACAAACTTACGGTATGCAAAATCATGAACCGTGGTAACATTGATTGCATTTCGGTTACTGCATGTGCGGTAATAACTTGAATGAAATATAAACTTCTCGCTTCCCTTGACTGAGATGTGCGGATTTAAGAAACGTCCAAACTTAATGCAGAACATCTTCTCTGAGGCAACATTACTGCCCAAATCCAGATTCTGGCGGCAAATATTGTCATTTGAATTCTGATACTCGATAAACGAAACACCATTCATCTTGGCAAGAACACGAGACACAAGGTTTGCCCACACCATAGAGATGCCTCCACAGCGTTGAAGCGAAAATACAATATTATCAAAAATTACCTGCATTACTTACAAAAACTTTCTATACACTTGATGAACCTTCTATTACCATTTTCAAAAGAGAAATAATTATTGTATTCCGTCTTTATCTCATTACGCAAATTGCCGTTTAATTCTATTAAGGATACAATATTCCTTAAACCTGCAGCAAAAGACTGTTTGTCGTTATAAACCTGGAACCACTTGAATTTTCGATACTGTTCATAACCTCTTGCTGATACCTCATGAGTCAAAATAGGCATTCCAAGTTTCAAACCATCCATAATACGCAGCTTTAACCCACTTCCACAATTTACCGGGCAAATAAATATGCCTGCCTTATCAATTGTTTTAAACATATTTTCTGGGTTTGCCTTCAGAACAACATTCTCATGCATATTACACTTAGCAACCAATTTTTCAGAAGGATTTCTGCCTGCAATTATAAGTTTGAAATCTCCGCTATACTGCTCTGCTATAATGTTGTAATAATTCTCAAAAACATCAAATACCGACTGTTCTGTTTGTAATCCCGAAAGACTTCCACATATTGCAAGCACCTTATCATTCAAAGCCAAATCATCGCTATTATCAAATGAGTCTGTTACAACACGAGGTTCATACATTCCAACCACAACATGTTTGTCAAGATTTGATGATATGTTATATTTCGAGATAATAGTTTCCTTGTCATACTCAGTAAGGTACATATTCAATTCCGCCTTATTCAATGCAAGACGTTCGTTCCGTTCTACCATATATGGAGTAAATCCAAACAAAGTAGAAGGCAAACGATTGTCCATCTGGTATCTTACCTCATAATTATGATGTATCACAGCTGTCTTTATACCGTAATCCGACATCATGTCAATAGTATCGGCATAAGTGCTGGCATTCATTATGCAATACGAATATTCCTTCCCATGCTTAGCAAGAAACGAAGGCATCCACTGATATAATCTGTGATACCTTCCGCGCAAAAGCCACAGAACTTGACCAGCCTTACTGATTTCTGGAACAAAATAAAAGTTATCATGATCCACATCTGTAGGAGAATGAGCAATCTGAACAACATCTACAGAATCAGGATAACGCAACATAAGAGAATCGAAGAAAGCCTTGTTTGCAAGTCCACCTCCCGATTTTAGGTTGATACTCTCAGATGTTAATAACAATATTTTCTTCATATTAACACTTCATTTAATTCTGTTCATCAAATGTTTTCTCAAATATATACCGTCTTTCCTGGTAAGACTTAATATCACCAAACATAAAATTATCGTATTGGTATACGGGCTGGTTTATCATTGGTACAGCAATCTTTATGAGACAATATAATGAGACAAACGAAATAAACAAGATTCTGTTATTCCTATAATAGAAGCATTTTATCAAATCCATCCACAGAATCCAATAACAGAAATCAAAAAGAATACATATTCGCTTACTTATCTCTGAAAACTCAGAAAACAAGAATGCCGAGAACAAATAAACTAAGAAGGCATTTAAGAACAAACGATTTTCCTTTCGCATACCACAAAGCTTGTCATAATAGCAAAAGAACAAGACAAGAGTTAACAATCTCTCCAACAGTCCAATACTGACATGAAGATGCGAACTCAAATCTGTATACGCTTCCACCTTCTTCTCAACAAATGCCCCTCCTATCCCAGACAACTTAAACAACGTAAGAAATACTGGTATATTTGAGAAATATACTGCAACGAAAAATAAGGATATACCACCAAACACCCACTTGTTGTTTTTTAAATGCATAAAGAAATAAAGTGGGAAGAAAACAACAGAAGAGTAATGAAAACAAAAGGCAAGAATACACATCAAGTAATATTGCAAAGCCTTTCTATTTATAAGATAAGGAATGGCATTACAAAATATCAGCAACGATAAAACATTTCGCATCAGATTTAATGACAGAACAAAGCCATCGAATGCAAAATATAATATAAGAACCAAGCATATATTTTCAGTATATCTTCGTATAAAGTTATATAATAAGAATATACATATAATGCTATGGACAAATACCATAAAATGGAAATTGTCAAAAATAGCCTTACAAAGCAACTGAAATAATATCCACCCAAACTCGTCACTCTTGCCTAATTGATAATTAGCAATGTCATACCAATCTGTATTCTCGAACGAGGGATAGTAGTTCATCCAATCATGAGCCACAAATCCCCTAAGTCCGAAGAACAAGACATAAATTACAATTGCAGACCAAGTTACATACTGGCAGAACTGTTTGTCATCTTTTCTCTGATGCACAAGTAATGCCAATACACCCAAGACTGCTATAAAAAAAAGATATGGTAATGGGTATAACATATTTCCTAAATTATCAACCTACTCATATTACGACAGAAGTTCCCCCAACCAATTGTCTATTCTGTACTTATCTATTTCAACAAGTTTGTCTGAAGGTATTTGCAATGGTGATTCCATAAAACTAATAACATCATGCCTATTCTTCTCTATATAATCGGCATCCACAACAAGTATCTGCTGCGGAGAGTAGAAAGGATATTTCAGTACATGTTCGTTAGTTGTAATAATCTTACGCTTTGCTCCCAATGCCCACATAAACCTTGCAGTCAATCCATCCTGATTATCTGGTGCCGTATCTATAACAACCTCCGACTCCATTATCTTTTTTCTGAATTCGGAAGGTGACAATGAAATCTGACTACACAAATCTGAATAATAAGCCTCGGGCGTCAAAATTACACAACCAAACAACTTGCGAAGCAAATATTTTAGCTTAAAAAACGGATATCTGTCGGCCTGCAACTTTATATACGACGGCAAACTGAACTGCGAAGCAATATTATTGAAGAACTTGAACATCTTATAGCGTCTCATGTCGATTCGCCCTAAGCCAAAAGCCTTATACTGCAATTTCACATCAGAATCAGCCTCAACCCAAAATATAGGCAGATGTCCTACTCCATACTGCTTACTTTCACCAATATCGAATGTTAAGACCTTATCAAATTTATCAAAATTACGTTCAAAGTGATATACACACTTAACAGTATCAAAAAGATAGTTTACAGCATATATCTTAGGATTTCTTTCTCGAAGAATCTCAAAGACACATGGAGACACAGACTGACCGTCCAAGACAAACAATATATCATATACTTTACTATATTCCTCCGCAGAAATGAGTTCTTTCCAATACTGTTTATTTTTTTTTCGGAAAGCCTTAGGATGTACCTTCAGAATTCTGTTTATTCCCCTATAGCCCCTAACATTATCAGGGTCGTCAAGTTGTTTTTTTTCGGGGATAAAATCCACAGAATATCCCTGTCGTTGCATTTCTGCAATAACATCCTTGTATATATCCATATGTGGAGTGCCTATAAACAGTATATTCTTCATCTTATAATGATATCTGTTATTTATATAATCCCTTTGCCTTCATTTCTGCAATACTTGCATCATAGTTATCCTTCTGAACAGCTTGTCCGTCAACCCACTTACAGAACTCACCAATGCCTGCAGAGAAATCCCATTTAGGCTCAAATCCCAGTATATTACGCGCCAATGTAATATCTGCATAGTTATGACGGATATCTCCTAAACGATAATTGCCAGAAACAACTATTGGAACTTGTATTCCATATTTCTCACAAAGAGTCTGAGCTACAGTAAGCACATCTGTTGCAACACCTGTGCCTATGTTAAACACATGACCATTTGCTTCAGGAACTTCCATACCAAGTATTGTTGCATCCACAATATCATCAATATATACAAAGTCGCGAGTTTCCTTACCGTCCTCAAAGATATTCAGACCGTTTCCGTTTTTTATACGTGTAGAGAATATGCTAAGGATTCCAGTATAAGGATTGCTCAAAGACTGTCCAGGGCCATATACATTCTGGTAACGGAACGAAACAGACTCGACCCCAATACTCTTGCACACCAAGTGTACAAGCTGACCCTGCACCTGCTTTGCTATTCCATATACAGACGATGGATGAATGGCACTATCCTCGGTTGTTGCAACAAGTTCAACAGGTCCACCACACTTCGGGCACTTACATTCGAAATCGCCTTTCTGCATATCTTCATCCTTTCTTTCCAGCGGATAAACATCGCCACACTTAAGACAACGATACTTACCCTCGCCATAAATAGCTCGTGACTCTGCAACGACAACTCGTTTTACACTATGCTTTGTATTGGTAAGGATATCGAGCAAATGCGCAGTACCACCAATATTAGTGTCAACATATTTCTTTATTTCATACATTGACTGTCCCGTACCTGTTTCTGCTGCGAGGTGAATAACATAAGAGACTCCTTCAAGAGCCTTCATCCAATCCTCTCTCGAATTAACATCACCCTTTATGAAATTAACCTTGTCCTTTACGTTTCTATAAAGAGGGGATGTCTCTTCAGGATTCACCCCATGAATCTGTTCAGACAAAGAATCAAGAACAGTTACTTCATATCCTTTTGCTATAAGTTTTAGAGCTACATTAGAGCCTATGAAACCAGCACCACCAGTAATTAATACTCTATCCATCGTTTACCTTTTTATAAAATTCCCTTGTTTATCGGTTCTATCCCACTTATGGGATTCAAAATTATATTTCTTCACTATAAATGCCGGTGCCCCGACAACAACACAATAATCTGGAACAGACTTGGTTACAACCGAGTTTGCGCCTATGGTTACATGTTTTCCTATCTTAACACCCTGCAAAATTACAACATTATTATAAATCTTGCAACCTTCTCCTATATGTACAGGCTCAACTGTTATATTCTGTCTTTCTATCGGAACTGCAATATCATCGTAAGGATGATTAATGTCCGTAATTGAAACATTAGCAGCAATGGCTGTATCACGCCCTATCTCAATACGATCGGCACAGGTTATATGACAGTTCTGCTCTATCGAGACATTTTCACCAATAACAATAACCGGCGTAAATGATACGTCGTTGTAGCAAGACACCCCCTCAATCCTTGCATTGTTTCTTATTTGTACGCCTTTACCCATTTTAATATATTGGGGCGTAATAAGCATAGGCTTTATTACCATTGAAGACATATGATATTCCATGTATCTATGCTTATAACATATATAGTAAAACAGGCGTTTAAGCCTCTGGTATACGTTACTAAAAATTCTCATATAGCATTTATTGAATAATCTGATCCAATCCTAATTCCCTACATGACGATTTCAGCATACGCTTGTCTTCTTCTGAAATATCCTCATCTCCAATAGATGGAACTTTTTCATATTCAGAAGAATACAAATTCTCCAATTTCGATTCTGAAAATCTTTCATCTTCACAATATAGCATTTTCTCATGTTGCAATACCTGCTGTAGAGTAAACTTTGTTGCTATCAGTTTTGCAGGCACACCTGCCACTACAGAATATGGCAGAGTATCCTTAGTAACAACAGCACCAGCTCCGACTACTGTTCCACGCCTTATTGTAACACCCGGCAACAGTATTGCACCAGCACCAATCCAACAATCTTCCTCTATCACAATGTCTTTATTAACATCTCCGATATGATATTGTGCATTGAGATAAAAAGGGACTCCCACCTTTAAGACATGCGGACTTGGTACAATAATACATCCAGATGAAATAACAGAATATTTTTTAACATACAGTTTACCATTTAGAGAGATAAAATTTGTATTGTCCTGTATAACGACATAGTCATCCAGATACATATTTTCAGGTACAAGCTGAGAATTCGGATTAACAAACGTATGTTTGCCGATTTCAGCAAAATGTCGCCTAAATAGCAACATCCTGACTTTATTTCTGATATTAAAAATACTACTCAGTTTCATACCAGTTATTTATTCCAAAGACCTGTTGCAGTTTTGTTCAACAATTTGCCAACCTGAATATCCATCAATACTGCATAAAAAAGGTTTATAATAATCAACGATATCAACACACCATAAGCTCCAATGTATCCGCCCAAGAGCAATGACATTGGAATATGTAAAAGCATCCCTATCACAACCATTACGGTCTCTAAATACAATTTTCCCATACCAACTATCAATGTACCGTTCAGCGTCATCCAACAATAAACCGATACATATACAGCAACCATGGCCGTCATCATAAAAGGAACGTCGACATTATCACCAATCCAAATGAGATATAGTATCTTTGATGCTAATACCATTAGTACTGAAGCACCTACAGACAGTAGCAAAACCTTCTGCATTTTTTTTCGGATAGATTTCATCCAGTCGTAATCGCCTCTTGTATACGCATCGGTATATGCCGGCCAAAGTGGATTAGTAATGATTGTATAACCCAACATAGTAAAATTCATAAGTCGGTACGCAAGATTGTAATTAGTCACTTCGAGTGGCGATGACACATGAGATATCAATACATTCGTACTTTGATACAGAACCAGCACTTGAACATTTATAATAAAAAACTTGTATCCCAATCCCAACAAATCAGCCACCAGACATTTGCGAACACAAAATATGTTTGGAGCAACACTACGAAATTTACCGAAATAAAAAATAAAGGATGCCACACATGTAACCACTATAGGCATGATTGCTACAGAACATGCCAATGTTACCAAAGACGGAGGGACACACTTCGTAAGAATAACAATAACTACCAGAGACAGGATATTACCAATAACCAGAAAAATATCGGTAAGAGACACCTTTTGAAATGCAGCCACAACAGATGAAAAGACATTAACAATCATCTGGGTACAAGCCAACAATACCACTACTTGCATAGCCAACATTATATCTGCATCATATTTAGGAGCGATATTAAGTATACTACACCAGTTCACATATGGCAACAATATTTCCAGGATAATACATAGTGGCACAAATATCAGCAACATCATAAAATATGTTGTTGAAACAAGTTGCTTTCCCCTCTCCCAGTCATTGTTGGCAATAGCCTCAGTTAGCTTATTTTTTAAGCCTTGCGAAAAGCCGATATCCATAAAAGACAATCCTGTCATTATCGAAGACAATGTAAGCCATACACCATACAATTCAGGCGAAACATAGCCAATTGTTAACGGGACAAGAGCAAAAGACACAGCAATACTAACACCCTTCATCAACAAAGATATCAGTATATTTTTTTTAACAGCTACCGTTCTTGAGTTTCCGTTAAAGAAACCAGCATATTTTTGAAAAGTCATTAACACGTACTTCTATTCCTTCTTTGTCTTTCTAAAATATTTTCTTATAAAAGTAATCCAAGCAGCATCGGCTATGCAGCCCAACAAGATGAATATCAACAATGTTGCAAGTCTTGATCTGCTACTTGCCTTATATGGCATCTTTGCACTCTGAATCATAGTAAACGCAGGTGTACGTTCCTGAATCTTTGCCTTAGCCTGATCGCGCATCTTTGACATTGTGGCATACACTTCGTAGGCACTCGACATCTTTGATTGCAACGACTGTTCATGAACATTTACCGATTGCAATACAGAGTTACGGTGACTGTCGCTAAACCCTACATACTTGCTCTGCTTTTCTTTATATTTCAATTCAGCCTCTTTCATCAGTTTATCGTAATACTCATAATCTGTTCGAGCTTTCTTTGTACGATAATCTGTTATATATGCTTGAAGACGACGCTGTAGAGTGTCTGCCATAATAGCTGCAACCATAGGGTCTTGATCGTCAACTGATATTGTTATCTCACTCGTCTTTTTATCAACATGACAAATCAACGTCTTTGCCATATCCTGACATATTTCCATTTCCTGCAATGAAATTCTGAATGGGTCTACGCCGCCCCCTTTCATTCCCGAAGGAGCGTTATCCTTTGGCTTCATTTTCTCCGAAAGCCACTTTTTGGGATATGACCAAAATGGATATTTAGTGTCATTCTTCAGATGGTCAATGTATGTACGCTCCGTATTGTCATCTTTCAGACGCACCTTCACATCGAACAATGACTGCAAGAAATCTGTAGAAGAAAATATATCAGGATATATCTCCGGATAAATGGCATCCATCGACGACTTGCCGCCCAAATCAATGCCAAATGACGAAGCCATGTCTGCAAGGTTACTTGCCAACCCAAGACCACCTGATGACATTTCTGGCGCAAGTATTACCTTAGCCGTATATATCTTAGGCGTATTAAATGCAACAACAAGACCTATTGCTGTAAAAGCAACAATAAAACGCACAAGAGTTTTCCACTCTTTCATCAACTTTATTACCAATGCAATAACATCAATCTCGTTATTCTTCTTATTTTCCTCCATTATAAAACATCTCTATAAAATTGTACACAAACACTTTAAACGCAAATATTAGTTGTATATTGTATAAGCACTAAATTTAGTGCACCAAATTAGCGATAGTCGCTATCATTGTGGCAATAGAAGCCGTTGAGGTTCCTATTGTCAGAATCTCAGAGATGGTCATCTTCTTCGAAGCCATCTTCTGCGGCACGATTATCTCGCAGCCCGGATTTATGTACTTGCGTCCGCTGCCCTTAATGCGATAAACCATGCCGTTCATGTTGATTACATAAACTCTGTTCTTCTTTGCCTTCTGGCTGAAGCCTCCGGCCTGATCTATATAATCCGTAAGTTTCTGCTTGCTGTTGTATGCCACGGTTGTCGAGAACATCACCTCGCCATTTACCTTTACTGTGTTTGTGAATGTAGGGATGATTAGTCTGTCGCCCTCGCGCAGCACAATGTCGTTCTCGCCGCCCGGATTGGCAAGAGCCTTGTCGAGTTCGATGCCCACATAGTAGGTAGTGCCCACGTCGAGCGTCTTTGCCACAGATACCGAGTCCTTATCGTTCTCCTTGGCAGCCGCCTTTATCATCGTCTCCACGCGAAGTTTCTCCTCGGCTGTCATCTCGCGTTCAAGGCGCGCGCCCTTTATGTAAGCCTCCTTTGTCAGTCCGCCGGCGCTCTGCACAAGCTCGCTCAGTCGCTGGCTCTTGCGTGCAAGCGTGTATGTTCCGGCAAAGAGAACCTCACCTTCTACCGACACGTTTTTCTGCTCGTAGTAGCCCGGACTTCTTCTCACATACACCTCGTCGAACGGTTCGAGGGTGAACGACGGCTCTCCCTCAACAACGAAGCCCTCTTTCAGAGAGAAGCTGAATGTCTGCGCCATGAAGTCCTCCGAGTCTGTAGCCTGCTGGTTCTTTATTCGGCGCGCCACATCGACCTTTACGGTAGATGCCGCCTCTTTCAGTCCGCCTGCCTGAAGAATGAAATCCTCGAGCGTTTCGTTGGCGGCATATTCGTAGATGCCGGGATAGCGCACCTCGCCCTTGATGGTGAGAATCTGCTCGCCCTGCATATCTTTCTTGCTTGGAATGAAGAGCACGTCTTCCTTTCGCAACGGGATATCTGGCACTCTGCCGTGCAGAAGTCCTGCCACGTCGATAGAGAGCACCTCGAGAGTCATGTCCGAACGGCGGCGATGCATCACGGCGTGGTCGAGGAAGGCATCTTCCTTAGGACCGCCGGCACGTTCAATCAGTTCCTTCACGGTCTTTATGTTTCCGTCGCTCTGATACATTCCGGGACGGAATACCGCTCCTTTTATCTCAACCTTGTTGGCAAAACGAGGAATCACCGAGTCTACGGTTATCGAATCTTCGTCTGATACCTGGAACTTACCGAGTTCAAACTCCTCTACATTAAATATCTGATATTCAAGTCCGTTCTTTCTCAACACCCTCACGCTCTGCTTGTAGGCATCGCCTGTAAATCCGCCTGCGTATTTGAGTGCCGTTGCCACGCTCTCGTTCTTCTTCATCTCGTAGAACATAGGGCGTTTAACCTTACCTGCCACGTTTACAAGGCAGTCGTACGCTCCTACCACAATCACGTCGTTGTCGGCAAGTCGCACGTTGCCAGTCAGTTTGCCGTTAAGGATATAATCGTACACATCGACCGTGCTTACCAGTTTGCTGTTGCGATACACCTTGATGTCGCGCATCGTACCAATCTCGTTCACTCCGCCAGCCATGTAAAGGGCATGGAAAACAGATGCGAAAGCCGAAATCGTGTATGTTCCGGGCGTAACCACCTCGCCCATTATGTTTACGGTTATGGTCTTCGTGTCGCCCACCGTAAGACGGACTTGCGAGTTGACGTAGTTTGAGCCGACTTTGCGCTTCAGGTATGCGTTTGCCTGAGCCACCGTCATTCCGCCTATCGTAACAGGACCAATTTCGTCGATGACTATTGTGCCGTCGGGCGAGATTGTCGATTCTATCGTCTTTTGTGATGCCCCCCACACATCAATGAACACTTGGTCGCCCGGACCAAGTTTATAGTTAGATGGTGTGGCGATATTCATATTCGGTTCGAACGACAGATTCTTGTTGTTGAAGATGTTACGTCCGAAAATCTCGCGCTTATGCTTTTTCTTCTTTTCGAAGAGGAAATCGAAATCATCGTCGAGCGAATCGGGCATGATGAAATCGAGTTCGCGGCGCATGTCCTTCAGTTTTATGCGCTTCTGTTTCTCGGTCAGTTCCTCGTCTTTTTCCTTTTCGTCGTCGAAAGTTTTCTTTCTGAAGTTATCTTCTTTCTTCTCATTGTCGTCTTTCTTCTTGTTGCGCAGGCGCGATGCCGACTTCTGCTTCTCGTCTATGCCTGATATGTTCTTTGCGCCCACCACCTCGCCGCTTTTCTGCTTGTTGTACTTAGCCTTTATGCGACGAATCTGCTCGATGGTTACGCCTTTCTGCATAAGTTGGATTACAATCTGCGACTGTGACGTACCTTTGTTCTGTTCCTTCAGAATATACTCAATAACCTTGTCGTCGGACATAGACTGTGCCACGACAGGTGTTGCGCCCATAGTTAGCAGAACAATGATTATTATAAGTTTTATATATTGTTTCATTTATAAATCAGGCTTGCCATTATATAGAATAACTACACGCAGGCATAATTATTGCAAAGGTACATATTTTTTCTGAAATAGTTTGGTGCACCGATATTTTTTTATACTTTTGCAATTCATTACTTACAAAATCCACGGGGTTGACCGGTTTTGACAGCGGGTTGAGGTGGTATGTAAGCATGCAGTGCTCCGCTGGTCGGCACTTTAATCTCGGCTTTCAAACTTTTATCTGGCGAGAATAACTACGCTCTTGCTGCTTAAACCGAAGCACAGTAGGTTAGCTTAATCTCGGCACAAGGTGCTGAGACAAGACATCACTCAGAAGCTCTTGCTCCGAAACATTCTGGTTAAGTGGTGCAGTCAAGTCGGGGATAGTTGGGTGTGGCCTCGCGCATCCGATGAGATTTTAGAGGATAAGGCGCATGTTGGTGGTCTGGGTCTTGCATGCGCACGAAAACCGAAGGCCAGAATAAGCATGTAGAAAGCATATTAGTTCCCTGTTTGGACGAGGGTTCGAATCCCTCCAGCTCCACCCCCACTAAGGAACAAAAATCGCAACTTTCATCTGAGGGTTGCGATTTTTTTTGTTAAAGCATCAAAGAATGACACATCATTAACAAAATACCCTCTGTAAACACAGCTTTATATCTTGCCAATTTTCAATGATGTCAATACAAAGGTAACAAAAAGGACACCCATTGTAGAGATCCAGATAACACAAAAATACAAGTTTTAAAAAGACTTGTAAACCTTTTATTTTCATTTCTGTCATAATGTTGCTTGTTTCAGGAATTAAATATTTCCCCTGAAACTTTAGCAAAATTACCCCCAACCATTGGAACGAGAGTTTTATCTATTTACATTGGTACTAAAAAAATCAACTGCACAATATCCTCTAAAAATAAATGAAGGCTATGACAAGGAACTTTATTTCATTTTTCCTTACTCACAGGTTGAAACACAGCCCCTCGTCCCGAACGCATCTCGAAGGAATCTTGCCAATTGCTTTCACAATAAAAACTTGAAAGATTATGTCAAGTAAGAGGCAAGTAAGCCGGAAGGTTCGTTCAGGGGTCGTTCTGATAAGCCGATAGCAAGGGGATAGTAAGCCAGTAGCAACGGAGTAGATACGGGGAAGCAAGCCGCAAGGTACGTCCAAGGTACGTCCAAGGTAAGTACAAGGTAAGTCCAAGCTACGTCATAGGTACGTCAAAGGTAAGTCAAAGTTAATTAAAAGATTCATAAAACTTAAATAAAAACT
>R24__coassemble_611_pt1 | contig 23279 bp, 19 predicted proteins | sample R24__metabat2_low_PE_011 | metagenome-assembled genome bin R24 | reverse complement strand
GGCAGCCGTCTCTTTTCGGGGGTGGTTAATAAGTTGTAACATAAGAATGAAGTTCTCGCAAGGCCAGGCATCTTTTACTGCCGCAATCAGAACTTTGCCCAATGGCAGATAGCCAAGGTCCTGCTGCGCTTTTTTTGAAACTCTCTTGCAGAAAAGGTTGCGCTTCTACAACCTTTTTTGTATTTTTGCTTAATTGAAAACCATACTTAAAAACAAGTAAAATATGAAAAGTTTCAAACCGAATCCGTGGATTCTTCCTCAGCCTGTGCTGCTTATCGGCACATACGACAACAACGGCAATCCCAATGCTATGAACGCCGCTTGGGGCGGCCAGTGGGATGCGCACGAGATAATGATTTCGCTCGGTTCACATGCCACTACCGACAATCTTGCCGCTTGTCCCGAGTTTACCGTTGCCTTTGCAACAGTCGAGACAATGGTTGCTGCCGACTTTGTAGGCATTGTGAGCGGACGTAATATGCCCGACAAAATCAAGAAGACTGGCTGGACGGCTGAGAAAGCCGCCAATGTTAATGCGCCTGTATTCAAAGAGTTCCCGATGACGCTCGAATGTAGGGTAAAGCAGAAGATAGACGAGAGCGAGACTGGCTATTATCTGGTTGCCGAAATCGTAAACATTCTGTGCGATGAGAAGTATCTGTCGGCTGACGGCAAGCCCGATGTAGAGAAGATGAACCTCATCACTTACAATCCAATAAACCATACATACGTTGCGCTCGGCAAGACCGTCGGCAAGGCTTTTTCCGACGGCAAGAGTCTCGGCTCGGCAGAATAGAAAGAATGTGGCGAAAAGAAGTCCGAAACGCTCTTTTCGCCACACTCATGCAAGGCTTATTCGTAGTGCCTTATTCTAACATCAATTTTCTCGCCTTTAAGTAGCGACGGAATCACGCTCATATCAGTCTGCCCGTAGTGGTACGGAAACAGCACCTTTGGCTTTATTGTCTTTGCGGCACGCGCAAGTTGCTCGGGCGTCATAGTGTAAGGCTGGTTGCATGGCAGAAAGGCGATGTCGATATTCTTTATTTTCTTCAACTCCTCAATATCCTCCGTGTCGCCTGCAATGTATATGCGCAAGCCGTCGATTGTCAGGATATAGCCGTTGTCACGACCCTTTGGGTGGAATTGCAGATGCCCCTCGGTTGTGTTGTAGGCTGGCACGGCTTCGATGGTTATGTCGTTAGAAAGCTTCATCTTGTCGCCGTTTTTCATTGCCTTCCCCGAGCCATACTTATCAACACATCTCTGGTTCATAACAAGTTGTGTTTTATCGGCAGAGAGCAACTTTAGTGTTGCCGCATCGTAGTGGTCGCCGTGTTCGTGAGTAACCAGAATGTAGTCGGCCTTTGGCATTGCGGTATAGTCAACCGTTTTGTTGCCGAGTTTAGAGCACGGGTCAATCTCTATCTCCTTGCCGTCGTACTCAATGCGTATGCTGGCATGCATAAGCGCGTGCATCTTAACGGTCTTGCCGCTTTTTGTCTTGAACTCGTCGGTCTCGTAATTGCTTTGTGCGCAGACTGTTGTCAGTCCGATGATAGCCAGAAGGCATGCGATGATTTTTTTCATGTTTATTAAGTCTTTGGTTTGTATAATCTTAATTTTGTGTTTCGGACTGCAAAATAGCAGAAAAACTTCTAAAAGAGCACGTCTTCCGTCAGATTTTTCAAAGCTAAAGCCTCGTAAAGGACAATTATGATATGAAATATTCTTTTGGTAAATACAAAGTGGTGGGTAGGAAGAAGGTAGAAAGAAGGTAGGAAGAAGGTAGAAAGAAGGTAGAAAGAAGGAAGATAGATTCAAGGTACGTCGTAGGAACGTCCAAAGTACGCCTAAGGAACATCCAAGGTATAGGGAAGCTATATGCAAGGTATATGATGGATATATGAAGGGTATATGAGAGGGGAGTGACGAAATATGGGCGACCGCATCAAAATTGCGTTTTTCGGCAGCGAAAATCGGTACGCTTCGTAAATAAAGAACAGAAATATTGCGTTTTGAAAACTTTTTCTTAATTTTACGGCGGTATATTGCAAAATTTAGGATAAGACTATGAGAGCGATGTTCATACTACTGATGTGCTTGCTGGCACAGATTGCTTATTCTCAAGACTGTAATCTGATGACAAGCGATTTGGAAATAAGGATTAAGCATGTTCCCGGACGCAATTATGATGATTTTCTTGGTGCATATACAATAGTTTCTGTGTGTTCTGATAAAATTGAAATCAGAACACACAGAAAAAAGTTTTTCGTTATCACGGACAAGAATTCTGTTGCTACGGTAAGAGGTCTTATTTTTGATTTGTTTATCGAAAAAAATACGCCTGTGATATTGTCGAAGATTGAAAGAGACGAAAACTGGAAAATTGCCGATTATTATCCTACGGGATTTTCTATATATGTACCTAAGAGCAAGACACAGAGTCTGAATGTTATAGCTGCGTATTCATACGATACATGGAGGTATGTTTATAGTGAGAAGTTCAGAACTCTAATGAGTCTGCTGGATAAGTAAAAAGTTGTATTCTTGTCAAAATATGAAAGCATTACAAATAGAGGATGCTGTACAGATGCTCAACAACACCAATGTTGTTTATTCAAGAGCTGGAGGTGGCGCTGGTAGCATCTTATTAGTAAAAACGGATAATAACAATTCAATTTTTCTATTGCGCAAGAGCAAAAAAGTTGTTATTTTTGCCGATTGTTTACAAAAAAAGGATTGCAACAAATTTTATGCTGCCGAATTCTTGCGTTCCTTTGGCAGCAAGCGACCCATAGGTCGTGCACGGAAATTCGGCAGAACGTAGTTGTTTTAAATTCAAACATATTTCATACTGAAGAATATGGTAAAAAAAATTTTCAAACAAATTATAAAGTATATCGACGAACACGATATACTTTATGATTATGAATCGTGTGAGGCAATGTCTGTCTTTTGTTTGCCAGACTTAAACAGTCTGTCTGGTTTTGTAAATAAAGAAGATTATATTCCTTTTTGCATAAACATGGCAATAATGTATGTAAACCAAGGCTTGCTGCATGCCAAAAGTAAACTTTCAAAGAAAAACTTCGATAATTACATTCTATACTTTAATATGGACCTCAATATTGATAATGAAAGCGATTATGGTGATTATATAACTGTTGATGTTTGCTTTTCAAGAAAGGCAAAAGAACATCTGAACTATTTTAACGAACAAATCGACTACAAAGACACGGAAATTTGCAAATATGTCGAGGATGTAATAGGTATTTCCGAATTCACATGCTACTATACTGAGTTTAAGGATGATGAGGGCGACGATGAGCCACACCTTAAACGATATTCGTTTATTCCAAAGAAGATAGAACAGCGAATTCGTCAGATATAATTCTTATGCTCGTTCGGATTTACAACTCCGAACGCTTCTGCTTGAACCATTTGTAATGTCCATAAGGCATAGCCTTGCAAAATAAACAACAGGGCGGAAAAGAGAAGAATCAGCTATTTCGTTTTTCCGCTCTTGTCTTTTGGGGTGTCTGTTGCATAGAAAAACGGCCGTCGCAAGGGAGATGCGACGACCGTTAACAAAAAGAAAGTCGAGTTGAAATATAATTCGTTTTACGTTATATTTAACCTTTCATTTTTGAGAATAAATTCGTTTATATCAGTCCGCTCTTCAGCAGCGTGCGCAAAGCCTGAACACCTTGATGGTTGATGTCGAGACCCTCCACCTCGCGCAGATAACGTTCTCCGTGCTCTCTGTCGCCTAAGCCGAAGTAGCCGAGGGCGAGCATATAGAGGCAGTGGATGCGGTTCTTTGTGTCGAGCGAGTCGTCCCAGATGAGAAGGTCGGGCAGCGATACGGCGAAATAGTCCATCGTTACATGGTCGAACAGATGCTGTTTGCCGTAGTTCACGAGTTTGAAGAACAGACCGCGCGCCTTGTCCTCCTTGCCTAACTTGCGGTAGCAGAGGGCGGCATAGAAAATCTTGTCGGGCTTGGCATCGTTGTAGTACATGGCTGCGGCAGGCTCTGTTGGTCCGGCTGTGCCTTCGTCGTAACGCTCAAGGAAGTAGAGGAAGTCGTTGTCTTGCGCGCCGTACAGCTTGCCTTCGCCCAAGTGACTTGGGAATACCAGACATTCTTCGAGCAGACGCTTCGCTTCCGCCTTTTCCGAACCGCCCGTGAGCATCTTCTTAGCCAGCTCCAGACGGCAAATCTGGTATTGACTGCTAACCTTGCCTTCGCCTCCCTCCCAAGGGTGGAAGATGTGGCTGTCGAGTTTCTGCATTGCCTCTTCGTATCGTCCAAGCTGATTCAGCAAGGTTATCTCTTCCAGAACGAGGTCGTCGCGTCGCTGTATAAGCTGCGGATATTTCTGAAGGAAGGCGAGACGCTCGTCGTGCGGTTTCTGCAGACGCTTGTAGAGCTGGTCGAGCTCCATCAGAATGCGCTCGTCGTCCTCGTTGAGACGGAAGGCGCGCTCCATGTATTCCAACGCCTCTTGCTGTCGGTTTTGCTTGTTGAAGCGCGCAAGGGCGAGGTTGCGCCACACGGTAGGAAAGTCGGGATTTGCTTTTGCCGACAACTCCCAGTTCTCGATGGCAAGGTCGTACTGACGCGCGGCGTAGTAGAGACAGCCGAGGTAGTAAGGTGCTTTTGATAATTGACAATTGTTTTTTTCAGATGATAACGGCTGACTGTTTTTGGCGGTGTTGAGGGCGATGACATCTTCGGCGCGGTTTGGGAAACAGTATGCGCTGTCGGCTTGTTCGGCTTTCATTAGCGCATCAGCCTCGCCGCAGAAGGCAAACAGATAGTACCACGTCATTGGCGAAACGGCATCCTCGCCGATGGCGATGTGCCAGATGTCGCGAGCCTCGTCTGTCAGACCGGCGGCGCAGTAGTCGAGTGCTATTTCGTCGTAGTTCTGAGCCGAGCGGCGCATCATCTGCTTCATCTCTGCCAGAACCTTATCGTCTTTCTCTAACAGATATTTCTCGTAGCGGCATCCGTAGTTAAACTGGTCGCATTCAAGCGATTCGCCTATGAGACTGATGGCTTTGGAATGCTTTCCGAGTTTTCGCATGATGGCAGCCTTCAGCGCGCGCGCCTTGTGGTTGTGCCAGTTGTTGTTCAGACAGCGGTCCACCTCGTCGAGAGCGTCTTCGAATCTGCCTTGCATTGTGCTTATCTTTGCCGCTTCGAAATATCCAGCATCAGCCCAAGCCTTGTTCCAAGTGGCTTTCCAGAACAGTTCGTAGGCCTCTGCTGTTTTGCCCTGATATTTCAGCGCGAGAGCGAGATTGTAGATAGGCTCGCCGTCGTAAGGGTTAGGGTTGCGCTTCTGCGACAGTCTGACAGCCTTGCGCAGATAATCCTCGGCTTTGGCAAAACGACCTTTGCGTATGTACCACAGACCGAGCGCGTTAAGACAACGGATGTCGTTAGGGTCGCGGCGTAGAGCCTCCTCGTAGTAGTCTGTTGCCTGCCATGTGGCGTGGCGGTACTGCTCCAAGTGCAGACCGGTGAGGTAGAGCTGCTCGTTAGTCTTAATCTGTTCGGGCAGAAGGGCTGCCTCTGCGCTGTCTGGGATAGGACGAATCTCATCGTCTTCGGCATGCCAGCAGAGAACAGTGCGCTTGCCATAGACGAATGTCTTTACAGCCTCGAATGTTATCTCGCCGAACTTCGCGCCCTTAACATCGACGGTCTCGACAAGCACATTCTCGGGCGACAGAGTGACATCTTTTGCGTAGTAAACCTCGCCGTTGTCGTTGCGCAGAATCAGACTGACATTCTGTTTGTTCGTTGCAAAGAGTTTGAACTCAACTTTTCCGCTGCCAGCCTCGTTTATGTTGAAAATGAGGTCTTTTGAAGCCTCCTTTACAACGCCCAGCTCGCAATACGGCATAAAGTACTGCGTGAACGTCTTCTCCTCGTATGGCATGAGCCATGCAAAGTCAGGCTGATTCTCGGTATAGACGCCAGCCATCAGTTCGATGTAAGGACGGAATCCCGGTCTGAGTTGCTCTTTTATGGCAGAAAAACTGAATTCATCGCCCTCGCTGTCCGAGGCCGCCTCATTGTCAACTGTCAGTTGTGAATTGTGAATTGCCAACTGCCCATTGTCCATTGTCAATTGTGAGTCAATTGAATTGTCAATTACCTCGTCAGTCAGATTTCTGTCCCATGCGCGTCCGAAATCGCCGTTACCCCATGTCCATTGCTTCTTTCCCGGCGAGAAGTGATGCGACGCAACGTGCAACATTCCAGCCTGCGTGTCATTCTCGTATCCGCCCTCGAAGTTGAAGCGCGAGTTTACGCCCATGTAAGATGTCGGCACATAGATATTCTTGTAGTTCGAAATGTCAACGCCAGCCGAATAGTCCATCTTGTAGTACGTTCCGGTGGCGATTGGGAAACTGCTTACAGCACGCTTTCCGTGGTCGAAAACCGCGTTTATGTCGGGCGGAAATACGCTCTGGTAGGCATCGTTCACCTCTACGGCAGGATTCGCCCACCAAAGGAAAGTCTGAGGCACGTCGGTGCGGTTGTATAGTCTTCCCTTTATCTCAAGATAGGCGCATCCCGGACGCAGCGTAAAGCCAGCCATTCCCTTCTGATGGAACATCTTCTCCATCTCGCTAACCCAAACCGTTATGCTGCCGTCGTCGCCTTCTTCTATGCAGGTATCTACGGGCATGAAGGTTGTTGGACGGTGATGCTGAGGCCAGTTGAACTCAATGCCGCCGCTAATCCACGGACCAGCCAAGCCCACGAGAGCCGGCTTTACAACGTGGTTGTAGTAGATGAAATGACGCTTCTTTATCTTGTCGTATGCCATCTGCACGCGACCGCCAAGCTCGGGCAGAACCATCACCTTTATGTATTCGTTTTCGAGCCAGATAGCCAGATAGTCCTTGTCGGTCTTATCGTCGCTTATCGACTCGATGACGGGGTAGGGATATACCACTCCGCTCGAACCCTGATAGACTCGTTTCTCCAAGAACATAGGGTTCTTCTCTGGCTTTCCAACCTCGTATGTAGGAATCGTTATGATATCTCTCCAGACTTTTACCATGATAGTATCTTAATTATTTGTTTATCAGTTTGTTTTCGAGTTCTTCCAGACTCTGTCCCTTTGTCTCGGGACATCTCTTCAGAAGGAAGATGAAGGCGCAGAGACAGATGCCGCTGTAAATCCAGAATGTGCCGCTGCTGCCAAGTGCCGCGTTCATCGACGGGAACGAGAAGGTGAGCGTGCAGCAGCCCACCCAGAGCGCGAAGGTGCATGTAGCCATAGCCACGCCGCGTATGCGGTTAGGGAATATCTCAGCCAGAAGCGTCCATGTAACAGGTCCGAGCGTCATGGCATATACCGATATTGCCATCACTACCAGCGCAACCATCATAAAGCCCTTTACCTCGAAGAAGTAGCACGTTCCGAGCGTGAGGTAGATGAGTCCCAATCCGCTTGCGCCGATAAGAATGAGCGTGCGACGTCCCCACTTCTCGATGGTGTAGAGAGCCACCACGGTAAACACCACGTTGGCAATGCCCGTTATGACTATGTTGATGAACATTCCGTCAACGTCGAAGCCAGCCCCGGCAAAAATCTCCTGAGCGTAGTTGAAGATAACGTTCGTGCCGCACCATTGCTGAAACACGGCTATGACAAGTCCGAGCAGCAGCACCTTCCAGTATTTGCGCTGAAATACCTCGCTCAGCCCAGCCTCTTTCTCGTGCGTTTCCGACTTCTCGGTCTTCATTCTCAGAAACACCGGACTCTCGGTAATAAACAGACTCATGGCGAGGAACAGAGCCGCCGGAACGGTTTCTGCCCAGAACATCCATCGCCAGCCCCATTCTATGTTCCAAGTCTGATGCTCTGCCACCGATGTATCTTTTGCCAGAAGCATATTCACAACCTGCGCGCCAAGGATTCCGAGCACGATTGTCATCTGGTTTAGCGACACCATTCTGCCGCGAATCGGTGCAGGGCTGACCTCGGCTATGTAGACAGGCGACAATGCCGATGCCACGCCAATTCCCACGCCGCCGATGAAGCGCGCAATGTTAAACAGCGTGAAGTCGTTGAACAGTCCTGTTCCTATTGCCGACACGGTAAACAGCACCGCCGATGTGGTGAGCAGAGGCTTTCTGCCGTAGCGGTCGGCAAGAGCACCGGCAACCATTGCTCCGGCAAGGCATCCAATCAGTGCCGTGGTCATGGCAACACCTTGCATAACAGGCGATTCGGCTATGCCAAAATACAACTCGTAGAAAGGCTTTGCACCGCCAATCACCACCCAGTCGTAGCCAAAGAGCAGTCCGCCCATAGCCGACACCATACAGACGAAATACAGAAAAGTATTACTATCTTTATTCATGTTAACACGGTAATTAAAGGTTATAATATTGTTGCAAATATAAATTATCTGCACAAATAAAAATATGTACTTTTCAGTCAAAGAATATGGACTATTTTATCATTGCAAGTTTTAGGTTGAATTATGTAAAAATGCTATTTCCTTGTGCTGTTCTTCTTTCTGTATTCAAGCGGCGACATGCCCACGGCTTTAGAGAACATACGCGAGAAATAGAGCGGGTCGTCAATGCCCACTTTGTAGCATATCATGTTGATTTTCATAGTGGTAGAAATAAGCAGATGGCATGCCCGCTCAACCTTCATCTTGTTGATGAAAGCCAGCGGACTCAGCCCTGTCTTCTTCTTGAATTCTCTTGAAAAATGGCTTTGCGAATAGCCCACATAGCGCAGTACATCGTTTATGCTGATGCGATTCTCGATATTCTCGCTAATAAAGTGAATGGCAAGTTCTACGATGTCGAAGCCCTCTTTTGAGCCGGTGGCAGGGGCAGATTTCCGTCGGAACTGCGACAGATACCGCATAGATGCCAGAAAATAGTGTAGCAGACTGCTGGCATAGCGGAGGTCGTCTATTCCGTTGGCAAGGTGCAGGGTAGACATTATCTCCTCGAAGATGTTTATGCGGTCGCCTATGCGCGAGTTCATCGTAACGTCTACCGACTGCGGCGTGGCTGCCCCTTCGGCAAAGATGTGGGCGCACGTTCCGCGAAAGTGCAGCCAGTAGATAGTCCAGTAGCCGTCGGCATTCTCGGCAGCCCCATACTCGTGTGGCTTGCCTATGGGCAGCACAAAGAACTGGTTCTTCTCCACCTCGTGACGCTTGCCGTCTACCGCAAAGAATCCGTTGCCGTCAACGCAATAAATAAGCACGTATTGGTCGGCTCCCTGCTGCCTTGCACGGTGATGGTGTTCTGCGCGAGGGTAGTAGCCTATGTCGGTGATGAACAGACTCTGGCACAGTTCGTCGTTTTCTTCCATCCCGACGAGTGCCGGCGGCAGAATAACGCTGCGTTCGCCCTGAAATCCGTCTTTTTTCCAAATCATAGTGCTACATTCATTGTGCTGTTACAACTTTATGTCGTCTATTCGCAGTTGCATTGTTCCGGCAGGGACTTTAACCTCTACCACGTCGCCCACCTTCTTTCCTAAGAGAGCCTGAGCGATAGGCGATTTTATCGAAATCTTCTTTTCCTGAATATTTGCCTCGTGAGGACTTACGATGGTGTAGCTAATTTTGCCGTTGTTTCCGAGATTGGTGATATCTACGGTGTTAAGCAGTCCTATGGTGTCGGAATTCAGTTTCTGCGAGTCTAAGACTCTGGCATGTTCAAGCACTCTCTGCTTAAAGCGGATACGGCTTATCAGCTTTGCCTGCTCTCGCTTTGCGGCATGATATTCGAAGTTCTCGCTAAGGTCACCCTTCTCGCGAGCCTCAACGAGTGCTTCCTTTACCTTTGGGTATTCAACGTGTTCTAATTGGTATAGTTCGGCCACGAGTTTGTCGTAGCCTTCTTGTGACATATATTCCATTACTGATGTTTTTTTTGCTTGCAAATTTAAGGATAAAATTTTTAAGAAGCCATTTCGGGTGGGGATAAAAACGACAGTTTTGGGAAGAAATCTTTTTTTTTCTGTGTTGTGGATGTATTATGATTTATGCGAATTGATGATGTCGCTGAAGTCATCGTATACAACCTCTACGAAATCTTCGTCGTCTAACTTTGTTTCGTTTCTGAAAAACGATGCGAACGTGATTTGTTTTGCATGTTTTTCCCATCTTTCTTTGTCTGATGCAGTCTGCCAACTTTCGTTTTTCATATATTGGCGCGAACGTGCATATTTCAGCAAATCGTCTGCCGAAAGCTCCATACTGTCGTAAATATACCCAGTAGGACCTTGGTCGGAGCAGATTATCACTTCGTTGCAGCCAAACAGTCTTGCCCGTTCGTATATCTGCATGCGGTAATTTCGCAACCATTCAGTACATTCGTCAAGCATATTTATCTGATGAAATGCGTTTCTCCATGCGTTCCATCTTCCAACAACGAAAACGTCAAGGTCAACGTTTTCGTTGTAAACGCTAATCTGAAGTTCTTCGTCTTCAATATCGTAACGATGGTAGTCAAGATCGCGGAGCAGTGATTTTGCCGAACCGCAGTACTGCGACAGCTTGCGTACTTTCTCAATGCCCAACGTGTCGGCAATTTGTTTCGCCTTGTAATTTGAATCCATCATTTGCAGATAGTCAGACGAGTTGTTCACTTTTATTTCTCCAAGTTCAATAAGGTCGTAATCGAAGTCGTGTCGGACAATGTTATTAGACTTGTCGAGTTCGAAATCATTCCAACAAACGAGCCTGATATTTCGGTTCATTCTCTTTGCAACCTCGTTCGCCATCTCGAAAGGGTCGTCTATCGGCAAATTGTGCCTTAATCCTATTTGTACAACATCCCATCCCATAATTATTGTGTTTTTTTTGATGCGTAAAATTAGACAATTTTTGCAAAAAACGACTCTTTCATTGCCGAAAAAATCCGAATAATATCATCAGCAAATTTGAAATATCTCGATAAAAAGTATATATTTGCAGCGAGATGAATTACTGATATTTAAACTATTAAAAATCTATTCATTATGAAAAAAGTGTTATTTGTTGTCGGCTCGTTGCGAAAGCAGAGTTTCAACCGGCAGGTGAGCGAGTTTGTAAAGACTTTGCTCGATGGAAAAGTGCAGGTCTCTGAACTCGATTATGCCGACATTCCCTTTGTGAATCAGGATATTGAGTTCCCAACTCCTCCGTTGGTTGCCCGCGTGCGCAAGCAGATAATGGAGGCTGATGCCATCTGGGTTTTCACACCCGAGTACAACTACAGCTATCCTTCGGTGGTGAAGAATCTCTTCGACTGGCTTTCTCGCCCTATGACTCAAGAGCGCGACAGTGCCACGGCCATTCGCGGCAGCAAGATTGCCGTAACTGGAATTGGCGGAAAGAACAAGACGAAAGACTGCCGCGAGAAACTTACCTCGCTCCTTCAGTTCATCGGGGCAGAGGTGATGGCTAATCAAGTAGGCTTGGCTGTCAATGTAGAGGCATGGACATCGGATAAGGTTATTCTCGACGATTCGCAGAAGGCAGAGTTGCAGCAGCAAGTGGCTGATTTCATGGATTTTGTTAACAGATAATTCTAACAGAGATGAGAAAAACACTGATACTGATAGGCTTGCTGCTGACGATGACATCGGCAAAGGCACAGGACGGACTCGACAAGACTGCTACCGAAATAGCATCGGAGATGATGCCGGGCTGGAATCTGGGCAACACAATGGAGGCTGCCGTTACTTGGGGAGACAATCCGGTGACGACGTTCAGCAACGCCGGCGGTCTGGATTCCGAAACGGCATGGCAGGGAACAACCACAACGCAGGAGATAATAGACTATGTAAAATCGTGCGGATTCCGCTCTGTCAGAATACCGTGCGCATGGGTTTACGGACACATCAGCGATGCCTCTACATACACCATCGACCCCGAATGGATGGCGAGGGTGAAGGAGGTCGTTGATTATTGCATAAACGATGGACTCTACGTTGTTCTGAACGACCATTGGGACGGCGGCTGGCTCGAAGAAAATATTACGGCAACGGGCGCAGACAAGGAGAAGAACAAGGCTGTGCTTGATGCCATCTGGACGCAGATTGCCAACACGTTCAAGGACTACGACGAGCATCTGGTCTTTGCTGGACTAAACGAGCCGTCTGTGGAAAATTCGTCGCAGATGACTAATCTAATTGAGTATGAACAGGTTTTTATTGATGCAGTACGAGCAACTGGCGGAAACAACGCTCGCAGACTGTTGGTTGTTCAAGGTCCTTCGACCGATGCCGAGAAGACTTGCAACTGGATGACAGACAATATGCCGTCTGACCCCGTTGGCAACAAACTTGCCGTTGAGATTCACTTCTACTATCCGTGGAATTTCTGGGGTATGACCGAAGATGCCAGCTGGGGCAATATGTTCTACTACTGGGGCAGCGAGAATCATGTTAGCGGCTCGAAGTATAACGCCACTTGGGGCGAGGAAGCAGCCATGACAACGATTGCAAACCAGCTAAAGCAGTCGTTCGTAGACAAAGGTATTCCGGTAATAAACGGCGAATACGGAGTAATCTGGCGAAAAATAACGGGCAGTGGCGAGAGTCAGGACAAGCACAACGCCTCGATACGCTACTACTACAAGTTTATGAACAAACTCTGCATGGAGCGCGGAATCGTGCCTTTTGCATGGGACACCAACAGTCTTGGCGAAAACTCCATGACCATCATAAACCGTGCAAACCTGACAATCTACAACTCGTACATGATGGACGGAATCCGCGATGCCGTCAGCGAATTGCAGGCAACATTGGTTGAAAGACCTGTGTTGCGTAACGATGCTATGTCGCCAGCCATCTATCGTCTTGACGGTAAGAAGGTTGATGGTAGAAACCTTCAGCCCGGAATATACATAAGCAACGGAAAGAAGTTTGTTGTAGGCAGATAATTACTGAAACGTGCAGTTTATTTATAACAATGGTGCATCTTTAAGTCATAAGACTTAGGGATGCACCTATTGTTTTTGGGGATGGTTTTATTTATTCTTCCTCCTTTTTCTCATTGTGTGCCTCTGGCTTATGAGACAGGTGGGTGAGATACAACGACAAAGCTACGAGAACCACGCCTATAGCAAGATACAATATGTCTCGTGCCGTGTTGAACTGTGTCTTTAGTGAATATTCAAAGACAGATACGATAAGAACCATTAAGATAACGCTTCCGAGCGATGATTTCAGGCTGTCGATGTTGTGAACTCTCAGCCATGAAGGTCGTGAGGCAAGATTCTGCTCTGTTGGGTCGACCTTGCTAATGAACAGTTCGTAGACTCCAATTCCGAAGATTATGAGTACAAGGGCAAACAGGTAAGCATCTATCGATTCGACGAAAATCTGTGTCAAATCCTGTATCTTGCCTTCTGTGTCGGAAAGGAATACGACAAGTCCTTCGTACACAACTATCGAACTCTTTATAAACAGAGCCAATGCCGAAATGAGTGAGCCGACAACAGCGATGGCTGCGAGATATTTGGTTCGGTAAAGCCATTTCTCGACGAAAAGTTCAATTTTGTTCTTGGTAATCAGAATGGCAGGGAAGTTCATTGAACGAAGTCTGAGTTCTTCGAGTAGTTTCAGTTCGATGTCGTCAACGATTCCGTCTCTCTTTATCTGTGCGCGTAGCCATCTTGCTTCGCTGTCGTCAATCTCGCTTGGTGTATCTTCGTCTTCGAGTAGCAGTCCGCAAATGACATCAATGAAGAGGGTTGCAAAACTTGCCGGAATGTGTCCTTGGCGACGCAATTCATTCTTGATGTCGAAAAGCAGAGTGCCTTTCTTCAGGTCAACGCCTTCACCCTCGTAGAGGGCAGTCTCAATGTCGTGTACATCTTGTTCGCTGCAAGACTTTTTTTCTATTATTTGTCTTTTAATCTGTCTTAAATCTGTGCTCATAATAATGAAATATAAAAGTTAAAAGCTGTCCGCAATGTTTTTATGCGGACAGCCTGTTTGTATTATTTTCTGAATAGTCTGATGATTTCACCAACCCATAGTACCAAAGATGTTGCACCGACGATAATCAGCCAGTCTATAACCTTGATACCGCCTTTGGCTACATTAAACATCTCTTGCAGACCCGGCATCTCGGTTATCAGAACTTGACCTGCAAATATAACGATGGCAATGATGATGAACCATTTTGTGTTACTCCATGATATGCCTTTGAAGGCCGAGTCGCTTGTCATGAATGCCTTTGCATTGAAGAGATTCCAGAACTGGAGCATTACGAAAATAGTGAAGAACAGTCCAAGTTCGTATGACGACAAACCGTTGTTCTCGCCCCATGCGGCATTACCGTTGAAGATGTCGGCAAGGCAGACAATATCAGTGTGCTGGAAGTAAATGCAGATTCCGAGCAAGACTGCTGTAAATAAGCCGCCAACGCCAAGAATTCCTGTTCCCATGCCGTTAAGGATATGCTCGTAAACAGAGCGTGGCTTGTCTTCCATCACCTTCTTTGTCGGAGGCAGAGACGCCAATGCTAGTGCTGCAAACGTATCCATAATCAGGTTTACCCAAAGCATCTGAGTAACGGTAAGAGGCGATTCTTCTCCGATGAATGCTCCGATGGCAACGATGAGACATGCAGCAACGTTTACTGTCATCTGGAACAAGATGAAACGCTTGATGTTCTTGTAGAGTGAACGTCCCCACATCACGGCATTTGCAATTGTGCTGAATGAGTTGTCGATGATAGTCATATCGCTTGCCTCCTTTGCTACGGCTGTACCGTCGCCCATAGACAGACCAACGTTGGCAGCGTTAAGGGCTGGAGCATCGTTTGTACCGTCTCCTGTAACGGCTACGATATAATTCAGTTCTTTCAGAATGCGTACCGCACGCTCTTTGTCGTTTGGTCGGGCGCGTGAGATAATCTTAACCTTAGGAAGACGGTTTTTCAGTTCCTCGTCAGACATAGATGCGAGGTCTGTACCGATAAGAATGTTCTCGTCGGTATCTTCAGGCTTCCACAGTTCGAGCTGACGGCCAATCTCCTTGGCTGTTCCTGGAGCGTCGCCAGTTACAATCTTAACTTGTATTCCTGCATTCAGACAGTCGGCGATGGCTGCTGGCACATCTGTGCGGACAGGGTCTTCAATGCCCACAATGCCCATCATGTTCAAGTCGTTGATGTTCAGTCTGCCGTTTGTAAAGATGTCGTCAGTATCGTTCAACTCCTTGTATGCAAAAGCAAGGGTTCTGTTGGCATGACTTTGATATTCAGCCAGCTTCTCGTTGTAGTTCTTTATCTCGTCATCTGTTATGTTGCAGAGGCTCATAAGGATATCCGGAGCACCCTTGACGTAAACAACGCGCTTTCCGGTAACTTCTGATTTAACGATTGTTGCCATATATTTCAGTTCGGTAGTGAACTGCAAACGGTCTATGACAGAAAGCGATTCGCGAATGTCGAGATAGTTAACTCCGTGGTTGTTCAGCCACAGAAGAAGAGCACCTTCGGTTGGGTTACCGATAGCCTTAATTTTGCTTGTGTCGGCAAAGTCGAGGTTGGCTGTCGTGTTTATGGCGATACACTCTTTCAGGAGTGAAGAGAATTTATCGTCGGTTAGTTCCTGATTGTTCAGCTCAGGGAACGCTGTGCCAACAACCTTCATCTGGTTTTGTGTAAGAGTTCCTGTTTTATCAGAGCAGATAACAGAAACGGCACCCATCGTTTCGCAAGCGTGCATGGTGCGAGGCAGAGTGTTCTGTTTCATCAGTCTCTTCATACTGAATGCCAGACTTAGCGTAACAGCCATCGGCAATCCTTCAGGAACGGCAACCACGATAAGAGTAACTGCAATCATTACGGTGTCTAAGGCATATTGTATGAATACAGGCCAGTTCATGTCGCCAGAGGCTTCGGTTGCAAAGTATATGAAGATTCCGATTATAGGAATAATCATGAATGCAAGAACCTGCCACAATTCCACTTTCTCTTCATTGTCTTCGTTCTTCTTTTTGTTAAGACCGAAGTAAACAGCGGCTGCAATAGCCAATGAGCCTACAAGGTATCCGGCTAACGTAAGGAAGTTTGTTCCCGGAAGCATGATGGCATGGCGTACAAGTCTGCCAAGCACGATGAGGATTGCCAGACCGTAACTTGTTTTGGTGATGAGACCTGCAAGTTCGTCAAGCTTTTCGCTAAGAGGAGTAGCCTCTCCGTCCTTCACTTGAGCCGCCTCGAATACCTTACCGCAGGCGGTAGCATCGCCAACGGCAAAGACTTTGGCAACACAGTCGCCTTCCATAACCGTACAGCCTTTCATAATGTGGTTAGAAGGGTAGGTGGCGTCCTTGTCAAAATCCTCAGGATTTGTGGTCTTGGCACATAGAGGCTCACCAGTCAGCGACGATTCGTTTACAGTGAGGTTCATACATTCAAGAAGTTCAGCATCTGCTGGAATCTCGGCACCTGTCTCAAGCAAGATGATATCGCCAACAACAATGTCTTTTCTTGGCACATCGCATACGTTGTTGTTGCGTATTACGTGCACAAGAGTGTTGTCGTTGTCCTTGTTCAGACTCTTGAATGTTTTTTCGTTCTGCGATTCGAGGATGTGTGCTACCGTTGTTGCCAAAAGCACAGCCGCAGCAATACCAATCAGTTCAAGATATGGCCCCCAGCCTTCAACGCCTCCATAAACTCCGTTGTAGAAGGCAATAGAGCCTGAAAGAAGGAGCGCAAAAAGCAGAATGGTAAATAGCGAGTCGATTTCGAATTCTTCTTCGTCCTCGTTCCATTCGCCACCAAGATAAGCAACGAAATATGTAAGAATGAAAAGAATAAACGACAGGACTGGGGCAATCCATAGTCCTTCGTGGTTGTATATGCCTGCGAGAGGCAATACGGTGGCTGCAAGTGCCGTGATTACAAAAATTACGAGATACACTTTCAGCAGCCAGAAATGCATACAGTCTTTAATCTGTTGCCAGAAAGACGTCTCCTCTGGCGGAGTAAGTACGTTTGTTCCATACTTAGCGCGGCTTTCGAGCACCTGAGCGTCGGTTAAGCCTGTGTAATGATGATTTGTTGCCATATTTAATTTATTAGTATTTATTGTCTTAATTTTGACTGATAGTTAATGCTTTGCTTCAGATATATTGTCAGAAGCATAAGTCCGAAGAATACGATGACTAACGGAATTATAGGGAAGTTTGCAAAAGAGTCATACAATCCGTGTATTATTGCCGGAATGGCAAGTGCAAGAACGCGTAATCCCCATCTGTATTTCGGATACAGACATGAAAACGAGAGGAAATATCCGGCTATTCCGCACCAGCAGGCATGTAGGAATGGCAGGCTCGTGAGTCGGGCAATGTTTAGAAAGAATGAAACGTCGTACTCTTGCTCTGCATTCACGGTCATCTGATATTGCACGCCTTCGTAAACTCCGAACGCAATTCCTGACATCAGTCCGTAGTACACCAGAGTTTGAGGTACGAGCGGTTCTTTCGCCTTTTTCAGAATAACCAGCAGCGGAATTAGTTTTACCAGTTCTTCGGTAAGTCCAACACCGAGAGTGTATCCGATGATATTCACGGGGAAGAAAGTGTCGACAAACAGATAGAACGGGTTCAGATTCGGCAGACCGAATAAATCCCACGCAATGAAGACAAAGGCTTGGGACAGAAAAAATACAAGTAATGTCGTTTTTAGTCTTACTTGCGGAGTATTGAAACTTGCGTAGAAGAACAATCCCCAAATTATTGAAAAATACAATGAAACCTCGTAGAAAATTAAGAAGCCGCCAAACGGAATCTGCATTATTACCATAGGAAGCAAGCCAACCAATGCCAGAATAAGAAAGCGTTGGTCTGAAATGAACTGCCTTGAGAATAGTGATGTCTTTGGAAAAATAAGTTCGCTACCTATTGTGCTAAGTTGTGAGATTATGTTTCCTTTGTTTTCTCTGTTGATTCTCAGACCGGCTCTCTTCAGATAAAAGCCGACGGTTTGTGCTGTCGTTTCTCCTGTGGCAATGGCTTGGTCCTGAACGAGTATCTGTCCCGAATTTACATACGAGAGTAGAGTCTGTTCGTTGTATGGACCGTACATCTGATTATTCCTGATAACACTTATTTCCATGAACAAATAATTCTTTTTACTTGATGATTTTCGTTGAAAATGTCCGTCAGTTATTTACAAGTTGCACAATGACAAGGCGTCCTCCCTGACTCTTGTCGAGGAGAATCTGAAGTCCGTCGGTTAGTGGCACAAACTGTCCGATAGGTATAGCCTTGCCTTCGGTTACGTCATACAAATCGGGCAGCCTTCTGTTAATAAGAATCCATTGTCCGTTGTGGAAATGGAAGTCTCCAACAGGTTTCTTGTCCTCTTCACTTGTCTTCTCGCTGATAGAGACAAGGTTGTTTGAATGCCACTTGTACAGAGTCTGTTTGTCGTACACCATTAAACGGTAATTTTCCGATATGTATTTGCCGTGTTGCGGTGCATAGTAAAAGTTGAGAATTGGCAACTGACCTTTGTACTCTGTGCCGCAGAAAGGGCATCTTGGCTTTGTTGTATTGTCAAAGACGTACCAATGGTTTTCGCACCCTGGATTTTGGCATGGCTGAACCAAATCGGCTGTTTTTACAAGCGCGGCTTCCCATTCGGCTGCACTTGGCCTTGCTGCTGGATTATGCAATCCTGCAATGAAAGCCTTGTCGAACAGTTCTTTAAGATACGGGCCACAAATTGTATATGGCAATTTTGAAGGGTCTCCTTGCGGAAGCTGACTTGGAACGAGGTCGTCAATTTTAACTCTGTTGGTGTTGTCAGTTGGATGCTCGATAAACAGAGCCTTTTCTCCCATGCTCAGTTCCTCGTCTTTTGTAGGGTCCAAGTCCCAAACTTTGCCGCCTCTTAGCGGATGTCGGTTTAGCAGATACATATAGATAAGTACTGCCAAAGCGTGTCTGTCCGTTTCGATTCTCGGAACTTTCTTGTTCGGATCGTTTATCGGCAGACTTCGTGTTGCCATAACTTCTGGTGCAATAAAATCGGGCGTTCCGATAACTCCCGGAGGATATTTCCCGGGAACAACCAACTCGTCGGCATCGATGATACATGCGCTGCCTGATATCGGGTCGACCAGAACGTTCTTGTACGACAAGTCTGAGTGGGCAAGACCCGCTGCATGGAGTCGTCTTACGGCACGGGCCATTTTTATGCACATGTGCAGATTCGTAAGCCAGTTGCCTTTCTGGTCGGCAGGCAGGAACTTGTTCTTTAGTTTTGCCGATGCAAACCATTTGCCTTCTTTCTCCTTTCCGTCAAACGGACCGCCTTTGAAGAAGAATTTCTTGTTGTAGAATGGTATTGTTACGCCTATTTTGCCGTTCCATTCAACAATTCTGTCGGGAAGAACCAACGATTCTTTCCAATAATCTCCAACAGGTGTGCCGTCGAAGATTCTTTTGTGGAAAACGTTCACGATGTTTTCAAGACGCACCTTGTCGTTTACATCCAAACTCTTTCGGTAGAATGCAACGACGTATGTCTTGTCGCAACTGAAATATACATCTTTAACACCGCCTTGCGCTTTTATCTCGTCGTAAAATTCAACGGTGGTGCCGTCTTTAGCCTTCAGTGTTACTTTATTCTGACTTGCCATAGTTTAATCATCTCTTTTTAATAAAGTATTGCAATTGTCCTGTCGTCGTGATTTCCCGGTGACCAGAAGTCGAGCCAGTCGAGCAACTCGTTTTGTGCATTTTCGTTGTTGTCTGACAAATTTACCGGATGTTCCGTATTGTTCTGCAAATCGTTCCAAAGTTCGTCCCATTTGTCGGGATTGTTAAGATTGGCGTCTGTCTCAAATTTAGGGTCGCTTACGCCGTCTGTCATCAAGAAAAGAGCCGTGAAGTCTGGAACGATTTTGCATTTCAGTCGCTTGTAGAATTCTGTTGTATCGTTAAAGATGTCTGGCATTGTGAGGAATCTTGTCTGACCTGCATATTCGCCCTCGTCGGGAATTCCCAACAATGTAGAAGTGTGATTGTTACGGTCGTAAAGGCACATTGCACCATCACCTACCCAGAACGAGGCCACAAACCATCCGAAGTCAAATTTCTTACAGATAGCCAGGAGTAGGGTGGTGGCGTATGCCTTTGTAGGGTTGCCTGTTGCTTTTGCCTCTTCTACAATGGCCTTGTGAGCCTTGTATGCTGCGTTTCCTACAATGCGGTAGATGTCGGCACTGATTAGCTTTCCGGCTTCTTCAGAACGCAGGTTCGCGTGCCACTGATTGATGTTTTCCTCAAAACTTTCGCTGTTAGAAAGCTCGGTTTTGCAGTGCTCAATCACGGTATCGCATGCAATGGTCGAGCCTTGGCGTGAGAATTTTGCTGAGCCAGCTCCGTCGGCAACAGCCATTACATACCAGTTTGTATTGTCATCGTGATACATCTTGAAGTGGTCGTCGCGTGGTTTTGCCTCTTGTGCGTGAGAGCGTCCGCGCTTGCTTGCAGCAACGATGTCTTTCTGAGGTGTTCCGTCGGGTAGTGCCTCGACCTTTATAAAGTCAGCCTGAGTATCCTCGTTGTAATATTTTGGCTCGGGCATATTTTGCCAGTCTACATCAAGATTCTTCCACAGTTTTCTTGGATCTTGATTTATCACGAACGGAAATTTCTGCTCGTGGATATGTTGCTCGTCATCAGGAAAATCAATTCCGGTGAATTTGTAAACGATAGTAAGGTCGAAAGTCGATTCGGCAACGGTGCCGTCTTTTCTGAACGAATCTAACGACGGCGTTCCCGAGATTCTGAATTTCTTCCCGTCTTCTGAAATATCAACAGAAAGACCGTGAGAGTTTTCGCTAATGCCTTTTACTTGCAGAATCTGCACACCGATGCCTTCGAGAAGAGGATTTTTCAATGGCTTAATTGTTACCTCCTTCTCGTACGGAACGTTTTCTTTGGCATTTGGCAAATCAAGGCGCCAGCGACTAACCTCTTCCTTTCCTATAGTCTCTTTGTTCATGAGATATTCTGTATAGTATCCCCATAGTTTTTCCGAAAGAAATCTGACAAAGCCCTCGGCTTTCTTGTCGTCTTTCCCGTTTATGAGGAGATTGATTATTTTTTCTATTTCCATAATTTTATCCTCGACCTCTGTTTACGTCCATACCGCCCTTTTCAACCTCTCCGATTTCTCCTTCCATGCCGCACCAAGGGCATGAGGCTGTACGGCCGTCTGAGCATGAAATATTTCCGCATTCGCATATAACAACGCCAAGCTGATTGCCGCAGCAAGGGCATGTAGGGTTGCCGTATAACGACGTGGTGTTTATGTTTCTGTTGGATTTTCCTTCGCTCAGACTGTTGTATGTTTCTTCGTCTACTGGGTATGCGCCAACTAACTTGAAGTTCACGCCTCTGATGCCGTATCCTTTCAGTCCGTCAAGTTCTGCTATTCGCTTTGCGTACTTCACGAGATAAGTTTTCTTTGTTGTTGAACATTTGCCAAGCAGAACGGCAAAGTTCTCGTCAACTACGCAAGGCTTGTTAGTGTCTACTTTCTCAAGGCAGATGCCTGTTGTTGGAGCAAGTTTTATGTTGTCGTCGCCCATGTCGGAAACAGACACGCTGGTTGCCTTTATAGATGCCGTAACCCATTTGAAGAATGCCTTGAACGACATTTCGTCGGTTGAGTTAAGACGAAGAACATTCTCCGAAATCTGTCCTAATAGTTGTGTGTTCGCATTGTCACCTATTGATATTGCCACGATGTTTGCAGAACGTTTGTAGTTCTGGTTCCATTTTCTGATGGCAGGTGACGGATCGTCTGTTGGAGTGCCGTCTGTGAACAGAAAAACTATTGGCTTCCAGTCTCCTTTCTTTTCGAGAGTGGTTTTTACCAGAGTTCTGTCCATATCATCCATGAGAAAATTCAGTGCTGCGCCAAGCGACGTACCGCCTCCGATAGGAAAGGTTGGCGGATAGAACTTATACAGTTCGGTAAGGGGAGAGAGCGACTTTGCCTTGCCTGCAAAGACGATGACTGATATGTATGCAGTTTCGAGGGCGTAGGGGTCTGTGCGCAGTTCCTGCACGATAGCCCTCATGCCTTCCTGTACTTGTTGGATAGGTTCTCCAGTCATTGATTCTGATACATCAATGAGGAAATATATTGGTAATCTTCTCATAGGGTTCTTAATCTTTTTTTGATGTTGCTTTTGCAAGCATTAAATCTGAATGTCAATTACTTTTGGAAGGTCTTGGAGATAGGCACGACCGTCTGCCGATGCAATTTCATTTCCTCCGAAGATGCTTTTTACAATCTCTTGCAGATTTACGTTTTCCCAAGGCAATATCTTGTCAGTCAGATTATTGTACGCATCACCCGATTTCTCGATATTGCCATGTAAAACAACAATATTGTTATTTGCGGTCTTGCATAGTCTTGCCTGTTCGTTGTATAACTGAACATCCGAAGGCTTTCCTTTGGTTATTATGAAAATAACCTTGTTTTCTTCTTGAGATTTGTTTACGAGGCTGAGAGCCAGTCCCAAGTTTTTCGGACCAGCACATTCCAGGTTTAAAGAATTAAATTGTATGGAAGTTAAGGAGGTCATCGAAACAACCTCCTTAATCTCCATGTTGTATGCAATAACAGACGCTTCGGATTGGCATGAGGCGGAATTGTTGCGCAATGCTTGCAGCAAACCTTCAACAAACGCTGATGCTTGCGATAAAGGAGTACCGCTCATCGAACCGGAGCAATCTACTAATATGTATACGTTGATTTTCTGCATGATGTATTTGGAATTATTGCCAACGGGCTCAGGTAAACCTTTCCTGGACCGGTGATATTCATAAGGCTCAGACCTTCTCCGCGCAGAACGTTTCCGATTGACCATCCTGCCTGAATCTGAGACGAACTGAATCCTTGGAGTGCGATGATGTGATTTTCATCTACCTCTATGGTTTCGCCACGACCAAGAATCTTCTCGAGCGGAGAGCCCAAGGAGTCGAGAAATACAGTCGCATTTCCTTCTATTTTCTGAAACAGACCAACTCCGCCAATTATTCCTTGCAGATTGATATTAAGGTTCAGGTTCACTTTGTTTGTCGATGCCACATAGTGTCCTCTTCTGCAAATCAGGTTTTCGCCCTCAAGTTTTATTGGCACAAGTGCGCAGCAACTTCCCGAGAGAACCATCTTTTACGCCAGTTCGGGATAAAAAAGTCAAATAAAAGTTGGTAATCTCGCTATTTATT
>R24__coassemble_579_pt1 | contig 23984 bp, 18 predicted proteins | sample R24__metabat2_low_PE_011 | metagenome-assembled genome bin R24 | reverse complement strand
TTGTACACAACATCAATAATATGGCTAAAATATATTTCTTCATAGGTGTATTATTACAACCACTTGTTATGCCGAGTTCTTGCGCGCCTTTGGAACAAGTGAACGGAATTCGAGCGACAAATTCGACAAAACATATAGACTGTTATTTTTTATGACAGCACTCTTTATTCATTATCATCTCAAATTCATAGTTTCGAATGGCTTGGAGAATAAGTTCTTCAATCTCATTGAATTTATCACTGAATGTGTATTTTGTCCTATCAATAGTGAAAAGCGAATTGAGGACTATTTCCTCATTATTCTTGCAACGCAGAATCTGGATTTTATTATTGTCAGGTTGCTCGGATTCTCCAAAATCGTAGTCTGTGACATAGTCGTTACGATAGATAAACAAGTCTGTGACTTTCGCAACAAAGTCTGAGACATATTCTTTGCTGTCCATAACGAAGTCTTCTGAATGATATTTGTCAGACATTATGCTGATAGTATTTCCATTGAAGACAAAACGATACTCTGCATCTTTCTTCTTATTAGGAATGATATATCTTATAATAAGTTTGTTAGTCTCACAAATTGTGTCTTCGAGATTGTTAATTCTATGAGATTCGCGGTATAACTTTTTAGAAATCACGCCATCAACAAATGGTATAATGTTCTTAATGGTACAATCTTCACTATCATATGTTATACTTGAGTCGCGTTTTATCTCAATCTCTTTATTTTGAGATGTTACTATTTTTATACATCCAATGTTACTAACCTCATTGTTTTCGTTCTTGTTATACCATATTGTCGTATGTTGAAAAGTTTCCTTATTATTTTTTTTAATGGGAACTCTATTTTTTAATAGCTTCAGAAACAGACTATACTGTTTGAAATCCAAAAAGAATGCCTTACCACCGGATGCTATTCTGCTCGTATACTTCCAAGTATTGATTCCATGTTCCCTTGCATCGTACAATCTGTAATCATATATTATGTAGGCATAGTCTCCTTCAAGAATTTCCTGTCCGTAAACTGCTGTAGCAGGAAAAAGCAAGAGGCATAATACCATAATATAATAGTTTCTCTTGAATGTCTTCATTATATACAGTTTTTGGTAATAATCCTTCTGAATGTTCTTACTTCTGCATTCTGCCGTAAAGATGCTCATCGTTATGCTGTTGTTAGCGCCCTACAGCACTTGCGCCGCTGAAACAAGTCATCTTCTGCCGCCAGTTTGACTTCTTGAACATTTCGGTTGCAAGATAGTCATAATTATCGAAAAAAAATGAAATCTCGGCACAAAAATGTCTACCAAATTTCCGTGAGCGACTTAACAGAGTCCGAACAGCAAATTCGACAGACCACATCTGTGTTGCTTTTTTCCATCTTCTGGAGATACAATATTCAGTTGGTTACAAATTGCAACCTACTCATTAACCCCTTACTACCCCCTTACTATCCTCTTGCTACCCCATTGCTATCGACTTTCTTCAACTTCACCACGACCTCCCCATCACCTAATCTGGCTATACCTTGCATATATCTTACATATAGCCAACATATAGCTAACATATATCTTGCATATACCCTGCATATATCTTACATATAGCCTACATATATCTTGCATATACCCTGCATATACCTTGCCATCATTTTGTATTTGCCAAAAGAATAATCCCAAATCGGTCATTAGAAATTAGGCATGTCTATTTTTCTAATGACCGATTTGGGTTTAATATACTATGGCTACAATAGACTTTCAGACTACATATTTACAACTATTCCCTATTCTGCTTCTCGCCTCATTATATACATCTACATACACATAAAACTGCCTATAAGGAAAAAATCAATCATTCGACTTCTGTCTTGTCAGGAATAAGTAAGCCTTTTCTTGCGAATGCCATCAGGCGTTTCAGCGTTTCAGCGTTTCAGAGGGTATATTTTTGTTTCAAACCCTTATATTATATATATAACTAATTAATAATAAATAAGTTATATATTATAAAGAAAGAAATTGAAACTACCATAGGGGTAGCTGAAACGCTGAAACGCCGAAACGCTTACACATTAAATCACACATTATCAACAACTTGTCAATTTCACTAAGGGCATGAATCGCAAAATAACGGCATAAAAAAAGCAAAAGCAATGCGGAAAAAGGCAAAAGCCACCCCATATCCGCATTTGAACAGGCAGAAAAGACATTTCTCCCGAACGAATCCCGAAGGCATAGCGAACAGAAAAGCCCAACTCTCCGTTTCGAAAAGAGTTGGGCTGATGTATTTTCAACTGTTTATTTCCCTAAAAAGGCAGAAATCAGTTTGCCAGAATCTTGGCTGTATGCTCGTTTCCGTCGGTATCGACAGCCTTGAGCAGATAGATGGCGTTTGGCTTTACGCTACCCATCGGAAGGTTGCTTATCAACTCTCCGCCGGCATCGTTGTTCTCGAATACCAGTTTGCCCTCGGCCGAGTAGACCTTGTAACTTGCAATCCTTACGGCAGACAGCTCGGTTGGTATGCTTATGTCCGTTGAAGATGCTCCCACGGCGATGTTGAGCAGACGCTCGTAAGACGAGCCTTCGCCGTCCGTTACCTTCATCTTTACCGATGCTATGCCCGATGCCGAGCCTGCCTCGACAGTTATCTTAGAGCCATCGACCTTTGCCGTTACGTTGCCGCTGTTGCTTACAGCCGTGAAAGACGGCGAGTTGACATATCCGGCAAAATACTTGGCTGCGTCGATGGTCTCGCGCTCGCCCGGAGCCATGAGCAGGTAAGGGTGCGAGATGAACTCGAGGAAGTCCTCGAGCTGAGTCCATCCGTCGCGGTCGGGGTCGTCGTTGTTGTTTGGCACGTTAGGATTTGTGCCTACAATCTCCTCGTACCAGTCAGGAATTCCATCCTTGTCGGTATCATAACTGTCGGCACGACTTTCCTCTGGGTAGACCTCATATCCGCCACAATCAGCCTCGCTGTCTATCTGACCGCGAATCTTGCTCTTGCTTCCAATGTAGGTGTAGGTTTTGTTTACCGTTTCGGAGATTATGCGCTGGTCGTGCGCGTCGAAGAAAGGCATCGTTGCGCCCACATCGCTACACACACTCTTGAACGCCTCCTCGGCACTCTCAATCTTGGCATACGACGGGAAGAAAGGCTCGCTAACCCACGCGTTCCAGTTGTAGTCCTGACCGCCGCTGAGTTCGTAGCGATAAGTGTCGCCCTCCTTGTCGGCTGTCTTCGTGCCGTTATAGTTCTCGCGTATGTTGCCGCTTATGTAGTAACTCTGCGTGCCCGAGCCTGTGCCCTCGAACTGTGCGCGCAGCAGATATTTCTGACTTGTGTCGATGCCCATGCGGTAGTAGTTGCCTACGAAGTTAACCTCGTGTGCTCCGCCGTCGGTTGCACGTGCGCCCCAGTTGTAAACCACGTTGTTAAAGATGTCGAGCCTGCCGGCATAGCTTCCTGCGCCGTCAAGACCGCCGCCAAGACTCCAGTTTCTGCCGTAGTTGTGAGCCAGCAGATTGTGGTGGAACGTAGCGATGTCGCCGCCGATGGTTGCCGCATAGCCGTGGTTTGTGCCAGCCCCGTAGTTCTGATGGTTGGCTATGCCGAGAGCCTCGGCAATCATGGTGCGCTGAAGGGTTATGTTATGCCCGTTGCGAGAAGAGAATCCCTCGTCGATAGTCCACGAGATTGAGGCGTGGTCGAGGATGCTGTTGTCGCAGCCAGCCATTCCGATGCCGTCGGAAGTATGGCCTGCGCCTTTTCTCAGTCGCATAAAGCGCACGATGCTCTCAGGACCTATGCCAAACGGATTGTTACTGAAGCAGATGCCGTGTGCCGGAGCAGTCTGGCAGGCTATGGTTACATACTCATCGGCGCAAGTGAGGCGTTCTTTCAGTTCGATGATACCCGACACATCGAACACGATGGTTCTCGGCCCGGAAAGTTTGGTTATTCCGTAGCGGAAAGAGCCGGGTTCTTCGTTATCTGCAAGAGTGGTTACATGATACACCTGACCGCCGCGTCCGCCTGTGGCAAAGCGTCCGTATCCCTCGGCATCGGGGAATGCCAGTTTGCGCGGACGGAATCGCCAGATGTCGCCCTCGTAAATCTTGCCGTCGGCATCTTCCTCATCTACGCGCCAGAAATAGGTGTCGAGGCTGTATACGTTAGACAGTTTGTATTGCGCATCGGTAAGAACAGCCACCTTTTTGAGGTCGGTTTCAGATGTTCCGACATAAAGATGATGCTTCTTTGCCGTCCATGCCGGAGTCCATGTAAGGACGAGCGAACCGCCGTCGGCATCGGCGTGGAACTCGCGGTTTTCGGGATAAGGCGTCGTAGCCGTGGTGAGCGGATTCGGGCGGTCGAACACAAGCGCATTAACCACAACCGCGTTGTTGATGTAAGTTTTTCCACTCTCGGGCTTGGTTATGTATCTCACAACCACCGTTTCGCCCTCACTAACCGTAAAGGTTGCGTAAGAAAGTCCCGACTGCGCCTCGGTCTGCGCCCTGATGGTCTGCGCCACGCCGCTCTGAACGGTCTTTCCATTAACCACCACATCTATCGGCGGATACTCGCCCGTGAGTCCGTCGGTATTATTGTGATAGGCGGTGATAGAGTGAGTTCCGGCAGGCAGTCCCTTGATGGTGAACTGAAGTCCCATGCTCTGGTCGGCAGAATAAGTGTAGTTGCTCTGGTCATCGAGAATAACCGAGTATATTCCGTCGCTAACAAGTTTTGAGTATTTGCTGCATCCGTCCTTCCACCAGTTACAGTTTACGGCGTTGCCGACAAGTCCCGGCGCAGACTCTACAAGTATGCCGATGCTCGACGAGTTGTCGGACATCAGAAACGAAGTCTCGTCGGAAATCTGGCGACCAATCGCCCATCCCGAGAAATCGGGTTCAAGAACCTGCGCATCGTTCTTGTTTGGCAGATTAAAATCAATCTTCTGCGCATACGTCTTGCCAACGCTCATAGCCGCGAGCAAGACCAATATAGTTTTCGTTTTCATGGTAATATAAAAAATAATATCACGGCAAAAATAAAAAAACATAATCACATTGCAATAAGAAAAATAGTATATCTTTTTCTTTTATTATTTATTTTATTTTCATATATTTGTGGCGTAAAGCCGTTTTTATGAGTAAGATAGAAGTTCATCCGCTAAAACCGTTCCTTCCATCGGGCGTCACAATATTGTTTCTGGGCAGTTTTCCGCCTCCCAAGGCACGATGGAGCATGGATTTCTTCTACCCCAACTTCATAAACGATTTCTGGCGGATAATGGGCATCATCTTCTTTGCCGACAAAGAGCATTTCGTTGTCAAGGGCGAGAAGAGGTTCGACTTCGGGATGGTTACGGCGTTCGCTCGGGACAAGGGCTTCGGATTCTTCGATACAGCAACCAAGGTTAACAGGCTGAAGGACAATGCCAGCGACGAATTTCTGGAGATTGTAGAGCCTACCGACATACGCGCCCTTCTGAGGCAGATGCCCGACTGCCGACGAATAGTCACAACGGGCGGAAAGGCAAGCCGACAACTCATGCTTCAGGTCGGCATAGAGAAAGAGCCGAAGATTGGCACATTTACAAGGCTGAACATCTCGTCAGAAGACGGAAAAGAACTTTTTATTGAATGGTGGAGGATGCCGTCATCATCGCGCGCATATCCGCTTAACATCAACAAGAAAGCCGATTTTTACAGAATGCTGTTCGAATAAACCTTTTCGCAGCAATCGCCATCGGCAATAGAAGAAAAAGAACCTTATTAAAATTTAACCATTATGAAAGTATTTTATATCCTTGCCCTGTTCCTTGGCCTCGGAACAGGTGCGCTGGCACAGAATGCCGCCAAACTACCCGATTGGAGAGACATTAAACGAGCCTTGCCGCCCGAATGGTACGGCTCAGAACAGGCTGCAAGCATTGCCGACACACTCATAAAATATCAGATGACATGCGGCGGATGGATAAAGAACCAGAACTGGAGCGGCAAGATAAAATACGACGAGATATACAACGCACAGCACAGCGGATTTGGTGCAACTATCGACAACGGCGCAACCGTGTCGGAACTGAAGTTTCTTGCGCGAGTGTATGCCAGCACCAAGCGCAGCGAAGTTAAGGAGGCTTTCATTAAGGGCCTCAACTACCTTATGGCTATGCAGTATGCCAACGGCGGATTTCCGCAGGTTTATCCGGCACAGCCGAAAAGCAACGGAAAAGCGCACTATTCTGCTCACATAACATACAACGACAACGCCATCTATCACGTTCTGAGACTGTTCAAAAACATCTGCGACGACAAAGAGCCGTACAAGTCACTCGAAATAGACCGGAAAACAAAAGACAAACTGAAGAAGCAGTTCGACAAGGGCATAGCCTGCATACTGAAATGCCAGATAAAAGTAGACGGAAAGCCATCGGTATGGTGTCAGCAGCACGACGAGAAGACTCTCGCCCCTATCGGCGCACGCTCTTACGAACTGGCATCGCTAACAGGCGCAGGCGAGACGGTTTACATAATCCGCCTTCTGATGTCGATAAAAAAACCTTCGAAGGAGGTTATCTACTCAATAGAATGTGCCATAGACTGGCTTAAAAGCCATGCCATAAAGGATGCCGAGGTGGAATACTTCAAGAACAGCGACGGCATGAGCGACTGCCGTCTGAAAACGGCTAAGGGCGCACCATTGCTATGGGCACGCTTCTACGACCTTGAAACCGGAAAGCCTTATGTGTGCGACCGCGATGGCGTAAAGAAGAACGACCTATCTGAAATAGGCTACGAACGCCGCAACGGCTACCGATGGTATGGCAGAAGTCCGCAAATGGTTCTCGACAATTACGACAAATGGAAAGAAGAAATAGGGAAAAAATAGAAATATTACACCAACTTCTAATATAAAAAAAGGGAAAGAGACAACAAAAAACAATCTCTTTCCCTATTAATATAACTTATTTTCAAGTTTACATAAATAACGACCTAAATATATAGTTATTTTGAAAAAAATAAACATAATTTAACATTTCTTTCATTGCTATATTCGAATTTTAATATATCTTTGCAAACAAGAACCAACATTTTAATGTTAAAACAAAAAAAATCACTTTTTTATGAAATTATTTAAAATGCTTGGCTATACAACAAGCAACATTCTTAGATACGAACCAACAACAAGCCTAAGAATGACGTGTACAACTACAAAGTAGGTATTTCTTATTCCACAATCAACAACAAATTATAATATGAAAAAAATCATTTATCTTACAATTCTTATTCTGACTGTCTTTGCCAGTTGCAAGGACGATGTGGAAACTCCAAAATACACCTTTGATGAGAATGGAGATGTTGTTGTTGCCAACGACAACAAGGCACTTCGCACGACAGATTTGTTTAACTCTGTTGTCTGTGGTCACTGCTGGAAAGTCACAAACATAGAACATACAGAAATAAAAGAAGAAGATTGCGATGGAAACAGAAGCGACCACATCTTTTACATAGAAAAAGAAACATGTATTGTCTACACCTTTACCGATGCTGTTCCAGAAGGTTATAAGAGTGTAAGAAAAATAACATACGATGAAAATTCAGGAAAAATAACAAATGAATACAACAATGTTATGCTTACCATAATCTCAATAAACCCTGATAATACAATTACCGCATTCGACAAGAGGTCACATCTGTACCGCTCAATACTAACTTTAAGCCCTATGAACGAATATGAATACAAAAAATTAGATTCCGACATAGAAGAGGCAATGAATGAACATAACGAATAATCTACAATCGGCACAAATGTTCGTCATTCCGAGCATCTGTGCTAATTTCAAAACGACCATAATGAAAAGACTCTTTTATCTCACAATCATCATCTTGTCGGTCTTTGCCAGTTGCAAGGACGATGTAGAAACTCCAAAATACTCGCTCGACGAGAATGGAGATGTTGTTGTTGCTAACGACAACAAGGCTCTTCGTACAACAGATTTGTTCAACTCTGTTGTATGCGGACGTTGCTGGAAGATTACAAATGCTGAATTTCTGACAAAAACAGAAGAACACGACGGTTTCGCTATAGATAGCCACTTCGTTTTCGAAAAAGATTCGTGCACCATATACATTAATCGAGATTACGACCCATCTATGCTCAAGGTTAAACTCAGAACAAACTACGATGAAACATCAGGCAAACTTACCAACGAATATAACCATGTTACACTTACACTTATTTCAATAAATGCAGATCATACAATCACAGCATTTGAAAAGGAATATGGTTTTTATCCTGCAATATTAACGCTAACACAAATTAGCGAAGAAGAATACAAAAAATTAGATTCCGACGTTGAAAAGATGAAAGAATATTACTCTCCGAGCACATCATTGCTTAACTCAAAATAACCATAATGAAAAGACTAATTTTTCTCACAATCGTTATCATGTCGGTCTTTGCCAGTTGCAAGGACGATGTAGAAACTCCAAAATACTCGCTCGACGAGAATGGAGATGTTGTTGTTGCTAACGACAACAAGGCTCTTCGCACGACAGATTTATTCAACTCTGTTGTCTGTGGTCACTGCTGGGAGGTTTCCAACATAGAATACTTGAAAGATGAATATCGTGGAGGAGCAAATAACTTCCTTTTCGGTAAGGATTCATGTACCCTGTATTTCTCAAAATGCGACATTCCATTCCAGTGGAAATCAAAAATAAAACTGACTTATGACGAAATATCAGGAAAACTAACGAATGACAAAAAGCAAGAGATACTGACTATCATATCAATAAACCCTGACAACACTATTACTGCAATTGATAGAAATTATATTTCCAATCCTTCTATATTAACTCTAACGCCTATGGATAAAGAAGAATTCAAGAAAATGGACTCAGACGTAGAAAAAACGATGCGGGAATTTGGAATTAAATACTAACATAACAAAAGCATTTATATTAAGACATATTCCAGTTCTACAGTAGAGAATTAAAACAATAAGTAATTTTTTTCTTATCTTATAAGTGAAGATAGTCAGGCAACCCGTTTATGTCTGACTATCTTCATTTATTTCAAAAGCACCAAGATGCAATAAACTCAAAATATCAATGCCAAAAGTTATGGCTATGAAAAGATTATTAATATCTTTGTAGCCCGACAGCAGGCAGACAGATGCGATCAACAAAAAAAACATCACAAACCTGCATTCCGCCAAATATAAGGCAAAAAAAATAACGTAAAAAATCATAACGCAATTAACATATTTATGGTGAAACTACACATTGAATATTTTAAGTATCTCAACTTTGCGCTTATAAACAACAACGTTGCAATCTGCCAATCGGTTGAGATTACCAACACTACCGACACAGACCTGCACAACATTTCGATTACATGCAGCGGCGACTTTCTGATGGAGGCAAAACCGCTGTTTACCGATATTATAAAGGCTGGCGAAAGCGTCCGTCTGCAAGGATTCGACATCACGCTTAATCCGCAGATGGTAGCGTCGATAACCGAGAGCACAGCCTCATCTTTCTGCGTAAAGGTATGGAAAGATTCTGCCGACGACAATCTGAAAACCGAAATCCATTCGGAAGATTTGCCCGTAACCATAATGCCGTTCGACCAATGGCTTGGAATAACCATTCTGCCGCAGAACCTGGCATCGTTCGTACAGCCAAACCACCCTGCTATAAGCGGCATTGTGGTAAAGGCTGCCGAGATTCTGAAAGACCTGTCGCAGTCGTCGGCATTCACGGCATACCAGTCGGGCAACACAAACGTGGTGCGCAAGCAGGTGGCTGCCGTCTATGGCGCGCTGCACGACTGCGGAATAATCTACCGACAAGCACCGGCATCGTTCTTCGACATAGGCCAGCGCATAACCATGCCCAACCAAGTTTTAGAGACCAAACTGGGCAACTGCATAGAACTGACCATTTTGTTTGCCAGCGTGCTCGAGAGCATCGGCATAAACTGCGTGATAATAATAGAAAAAGGACATGCTTATCTGGGCGTATGGCTGGTAGACGACTGCTGCCAATACAGCGTCAGCGACGATTCGTCGTTCATTGAGAAGAGATGCAACGAGTCCATCGGCGAGATGATGGTGCTCGAAAGCACGCAGATAACATCAGAAAATACATCGTTCGAGGACGCGATAGAATCGGCAAAGAGAAACTTGATGAACGCCAGCGAATTCGAGATTTTTATCGACATCAAGAGATGCCGCCTCGAAAGATTCCTTCCGCTTCCGCAGAGGATAAACGAGAACGGCGTATGGACGGTGAAGACCGACGGCGTGAGCCACGACAACTGCATACTCGACGTGAAGGAACATTCGCGCTACGACCTCAGCCGCATTATGGATTCTAATGCCAAGGTAACAAAACTCGACATCTGGGAGCGGAAACTGCTCGACTTCTCGCTGCGCAACTCTCTGCTTAACCTTTATCTGAGGCAGAGAGCCATTCAGTTCATCACATTCGACATCGCCCTTATCGAAGACCTTCTGCAAGATGGCAACGAATATGTGATAAAGCACAAGCCCGAGACAAATTTCAGCATAGAAAGCGAAGCGATGCTTGTGCGCTCCAAAACGATTCCCGAACTCAACCCGCTGATAACCGATGACATAAAGCACAACACGCTGCACACCTATCAGCCCGAGACGGAGACGCGCAATGTTCTGAAAAACATATACCGAGCATCGCGCAACGCCATAGAAGAGACAGGCGCAAACGCGCTCTACCTTGCCATCGGAACTCTGCGCTGGTACGAGACCGACCTCAGCGAAAAGCCTCGATACGCACCAATCCTGATGATGCCTGTCGAAATGGTTTACAAGAAGGGCGATTTCTACATTCGCAAGCGCGACGAGGAAATTGCGCTGAATATCACTCTATTAGAATTCCTGCGACAGAACTCAGACACACATATTCCTGATATCTCGCCGCTGCCAACCGATGAGCACGGCGTTGATGTATCGCTCATTTTCAGCATAATACGCGATGCTCTGAAGAACAAAAAACGTTGGGACATCGAAGAAGAGGCCATTCTGGGCGTGTTCTCGTTCAACAAGTTCCTTTTGTGGAACGATATTCACAGCCACCGCAAGGAGCTGCTCGAGAACGACATCGTGCGCAGTCTTGTTGAGCAGAAGCTCGTCTTCAAACCCGAGGAAATAGTTTCGGACCTGAAGAACACCGACAAGAATCTGCGTCCCGACGGTCTGGCTCTACCCGTGCCTGTTGACTCGTCGCAGATGGCGGCCGTAATTGCAGCCGGCGAAGGCCGCTCGTTCATTCTCTACGGCCCTCCGGGAACGGGAAAGTCGCAGACTATCACCAACATCATAGCCAACGCCATTTTCCAAGGCAAGCGCGTGCTGTTCGTTGCCGAGAAGATGGCAGCCCTCAGCGTTGTTCAGAACCGACTGGAGAAGATTGGTCTCGGTCCGTTCTGCCTCGAGATGCACTCTAACAAGATTTCAAAGCGGCATGTGCTTAACCAGCTGGAAACGGCTCTCAAGGTAACTCACATCGTAAAGCCCGAAGAATACGCGCGCACAGCAGATAAACTGTACGAAGAGCGCACGAAACTGATTGAATATATGGAAGCCCTTCACGACACGAAGGGCAACGACGGTCTGTCGGTTTACGACTGCATTACGCGATACAAGGCTAACCAAGCCGAGCCGCTCGCCTTCAACGCCAACGACGGCGAACTGAAGCAGCAGTTCAGTCTCGGCAACATCGACGAGTACAGCCGACTTCTGCACCAGCGCATCGCGGCGGTTACCGGAATCGTCGGTCAGCCGTCAAAGCATCCGCTTCTCGGACTTAACATAACCGAGCAGAATCTTACAGACCTCGGCGCACTAACGGCGCAGATGCAGAATGCCATCGACACGATAACGAAAGGTCAGGAAAATTCAGCACTCGGTAACGCCGCACAGCTGAAGGAGGAGATTCTTCGCGACTGCACCGAAGGCATCCTTGCTCAAAACGGCACGGCTCTCTATCAGGAATGGCGTGCAGCCAAGGCTAAGTGGTTCATTCCGAGATTCTTTGCAAAACGTAGTTTTTTGCAGAAACTAAGAGAATTCAACGCTCTCGTTACCGAAGCGGAGACCGATGCGTTCCTTAACAAACTCATTGAGTATCAGCAGAAACACACGGAGATTGAGAAGATTCAGACTACTATAAAGGCATTTTTCGACTACAACTGCACGGAAAACGTTCTGCCTGCAAACGCGGTTACAAGTCAGTTCATAGCCCGACTTGGCAACTGGATTGCCAACATAGACAAGAGTCGCGACTGGTATCAATGGTGCGCCTACAAGCAAGAGTTGCAGAGCATCGGTCTGGGCGTTGTGGCTCGCAAGATTGAGGAGATTGAGATAGACACAGACACCCTGTGCGACTCGTTCTTCAAGACAATGTACAAGCATCTTGCCGAGGAGAAGATTGCCCAGTCGCCTGCACTCCGCACGTTCGAAGGCTCGATATTCGACGAGACCGTGGCGCACTATCAGAAACTAACCGAGGACTTCCAACTCCTAAGTCAGAAAGAACTCTACGCGCAGATTGCATCGCAGATTCCACACGTTAGCAGCAACATAGACAGCAGCAGCGAAATTGGCCTGCTGCACCGAAACATATCGAACAAGGGACGCGGCATTTCAATGCGCGACCTCATAGACCAGTTGCCAACGCTCATGCCACGATTGTGCAAGTGTATGCTGATGAGTCCGATGTCGGTGGCACAGTACATCGACCTTTCGCAAGACAAGTTCGACCTCATAGTGTTCGACGAGGCTTCGCAGATGCCAACGAGCGAGGCTATCGGCGCCATTGCCCGAGGCAAGTCGGTTATCGTTGTGGGCGACCCAAAGCAGATGCCGCCGACAAGTTTCTTCAGTTCGACCAACGTAAACGACGATGAAGCCGACATCGACGACCTCGAGAGCATTCTCGAAGACTGCCGCACGCTCGAGATTCCGTCGCTGCAACTAAACTGGCACTACCGTTCAAGACACGAATCGCTCATCGCCTTCTCTAACAACGAGTATTACGACGGCTCGCTCATCACCTTCCCGTCGGTCGATGACAAGAAGACGAAGGTGAAATATCAGCATGTAGACGGCGTTTACGACAAGGGCGGACGACGCTCGAACAAGAAAGAGGCTGAAGCCATCGTTGCCGAGATTGCACGCCGACTGAAACAGCCCGACCACGCCAGCAACAGCATAGGCGTTATTGCCTTCAGCGTGGTGCAGCAGAACCTTATCGACGACCTCTTGATGGATATGCTCGAGAAGAATTCAGACCTTCGCGAGGCTGCCGACGAGATATACGAGCCAATCTTCATAAAGAACCTCGAAAATGTTCAGGGCGACGAGCGCGACATCATCCTGTTCTCCGTTGGATACGGTCCAGACAAGGACGGAAAGATTTCGATGAACTTCGGACCACTTAACAATGCCGGCGGCGAACGCCGTCTGAACGTAGCCGTGAGCCGCGCCCGAAAGGAGATGATGGTGTTCTCGGCTCTCAAGTCGCACGACATCGACCTTCGCCGAAGCAAGGCACGCGGTGTTGAGGGTCTGAAGCACTTCCTCGAGTATGCCGAGCAGCAGGTTCTGGTGCAACCAAGCAGCAACGCGCCTACATCGCCCGACTCGGTTATTGCCGAACAGATTGCCGATGCGCTCCGCCAGAAAGGCTTCGTAGCCAACACAAATATCGGCCGCTCAAACTTCAAGGTAGATATTGCCATAAGCAACGGCGACGGCAGCGACTACTCGCTCGGAATTCTGCTCGACGGCGTGGGCTATCACAACACGCAAACCACGCGCGACCGCGAAATCGTTCAGCCATCGGTTCTGCGCAACCTTAACTGGCGCATAATGCGCGTGTGGAGCATCGACTGGATGAACAATCCCGAACGAGTTATCGAGCGCATAGTAAAATGCATAAAAGACAAGGCTCAACAGCCGTCAGAAGAGCCGAAAGCCACCATATTCGACATCTCCGACGAGAAGGTTGAGGAGGCTACAACCCAAGAAGCCGAATACAACGAGTTCGACAACGGCACATCGGCTTCGAAGATGAGCGACAAGCGTCTTGTTTCCGAAATCGTGTCGTGCGAGCAGCCCATCACCCTAACCTATCTGTGCCGCCGAGTATCATCGTTCCGCGACATTCAGCGAGTAACGCAAAGCGTGCAGAACGGTGTTCAGAAGGTGGTCGATTCGCTTGGCTTCTACACCCAGCACAAGGGCAACAGCACCATAATATGGAAGAGCCGCGAGGATGCCGAAGCCTTCAGCGGCTACCGCAAGAACAACGGTCGCGACATAACCGACATTCCGATTATCGAGGTTATGAACGCCATTGTAGAGACAATCTCCGAGAACGTGTCAATTGGCGCAGATGCCCTCACGCTCGTAGCCGCCAAGAAACTCGGCTTTACTCGCCGTGGCACAAAGGTTGACCAAGCCCTCAACGAGGCTCTCGACATTCTGACATCAGAAAATTCTATCGAGAATATCGATGGAATGTTCAGAATGAAAGAATAATGGGAATAATGATACTTAACAAAAAGGACTTTAAGATTATTGAGATAAAATAAACAAGCCCTTTCAACAATAACATTTCATAATGCCTGCAAGCGCAAATTATCAAGAAAATGTGCGGTTGCAGGCTTTTTCATGTGCATAAGGCTACGCTATTCCTTCGAGATGCCTTCGAGATTCGTTCGGGAAATGTGCAATTTCGACTGATTCAGATATTGGAAATGGGGCATTTTTTCTTCTTTTCGCATCGTTTTTGCTCGTATTATGCCGATATCTTGCGAATCATGTTCTTAGTGAAATTCAGCAAGTAGTTGAAAATATGTAATTTAGCGCACAAGCGTTTCAACGTTTCAGCGTTTCAGTTATCCCTTTGGTGGTTTCAATTTCTTACCATATAATATATAACTTATTTATTATTAATTAGTTATATATTATATATAGGAGTTTGAAACAAAATATCCCCCCAGAAACACTTGAAACGCTGAAACGTTGAAACGCCTGATGTCATTCGCAAGAAAACGTTTAGCATCTTGACGCAAGAAGCAAAACAAAAAGACTGTTGTAAATAAAGAACATGAGTATTGCATTTAAAAACAGCATTAATATATAGACAAATGTCTGAATGACAAAAAATATTTGTATTTTTGCAGTAAAATCTAAAATTATTAAAATTTCAAATAACTTATTGCAGCAGTAAATGCGTAGTAATCAGAAATTTTCAAGAGCCTACGGAGTGGCTTGAACTTGCATGATTTTAAATATATGATATAACAATTATAAAAATGAAGAAAAGTTTTGTATTTTGTACACTTCTCGTGCTTATAGTGGGATTGTGTTCTTTTGTTAATGTTACTGACGATGAAATGCTTGCCAGCGGAGTGGATCAAAGTACATTGGAAGAATTGAAGTCAGACTCTGTTTATGGAAAATCAGGTGTTATAAAATTAGCATCCTGTCATGCTTCGATTAATGTTCCTGAAGGATTTGTCTTTTTGGACAGTATTCAAGCAAGGAGCCTCCTGATTGACTACTGGGGAAATCCGGAAGACAGGACAGAAGGACTTTTAGGTGCATTGGTTCCTAATACCGCTTTGTGCTTTTATCAGATTTCCATGGCTTATATCATCACCTACGAAAACTGCGGATACGTTAAGGATGACGATGCAAATAGTATTGACTATGATGATCTTCTTGCAGATTTGAAAAAAACGGCAGAAGAAGAGAACAAGACGCTTCCAAAAGAAAACAAGTATTCTTTAAAGGGATGGGCAGTCAAGCCTAAATACTTGGCAGATAGCCATGTACTTGTATGGGCAAAGGCTATATCGTTCACAGATAACGATGTAGTAAACTACGACATGAGAATACTGGGTAAGGACGGTCTTGTGTCTATCAACGCAGTCATTGCCCCAACAGACTGCAAGGAGGTTGTTGCTTCAGAATCAAAGATTATCAACAGTCTGAAATACGACAAGGGCTATGCTTATACCGACTTTGACGAAAGCCGAGACAAGGTATCAGAATGGACTATTGGAGGACTCGTTGCAGGTACAATGCTTGCAAAAACGGGTATCTTAGCCAAGATAGGAATATTCCTTCTTAAGTTCTGGAAGATAATAGCAATTGCTGCTGCTGGTGGTGCAACTGCAATAATGAAGTTCTTCAAAAAGAAGAACAAAGAATAACTTAGGCTAATTCACCCTTGCTCGCCCGGTTTTCCGAATCCGAGCGCTTTAACCCAAATCGGTCGTTAGAAGTACATAAATCCGTGGTTAAGTTTGTAAAGCCTTGAAAGTAAGCCACTTGTAAGCTCGTTTTTCTAATGGCAGTCATTAGAAAATTCAATTTGTAAAGTATTTGTTATCAAACGGTTATGAAAGTAACCACGAAAATAGCCATCCTAATAACCGTTTTGGGATAAAATGTTAGCAGACAGACGCAAATCTGCCATATTCACTTGATTATTAGCAGATTTTTCGGTTAATCATTTGGATATATTCGGTTTGTTGCTTATATTTGCAATGCCTCGAAAGAGGAAGCGTATGCTACGTGCATGGCGCACCGCGGGGGCAGTTTTTGCTGCCTGCCGCTTTTTTTTATCAAATTCCGCCATCTACACTACAGGCTGATTTTGACGATAAAAAACACCACACAAATATTTTTCACCTAAAAGTTTGATTTATAAATATTTGTTTATATTTTTGCAAAATCTAAGTCGCGGGTGCCCCCCATGGATTTGAGGCTTAGTATCGACATTCGCGCAAATATGCAGCCCTTTCACAGGGCTGCGTTCTTTTTATATCCCATATAGCAAAAGCGACCCCTCCCAATTCTCCATAAGAGGGTGGGGATTAATGCAATGATTAACTTGAAAAAGCAGTTTTTCGGTTAACCATTTTGCTATATTCGGTTTGTTGCTTATATTTGCAGCAGTCCGAAAGGGCAAGCGTATGCTACGGCATGGCGCCCCGGCGGGGGCAGTTTTTACTGCCTGCCGCTTTTTTTTATCAAATTCCGCCATCTACACTACAGGCAGATTTTGACGATAGAAAACACCACACCAATATTTTTCGCCTAAAAGTTTGATTTATAAATATTTGTTTGTATTTTTGCAAAATCTAAGTCGCGGACGCCCCTCATGGATGTGGGGCTTAGTATCGACGTCCGCGCAGCCCCCCACTCATAATTGTGGGGTTTGTCTTTACGACTATCCGGGTAAGTTTCCCGCGAGAGCACGGCATTTACGATACGGCTCAAAAAGGAGAGTTCTTTTGAATTCTCCTTTTCTCTTATACTCTGGGCAAATAAGATGTTAGCAGACAGACGCAAATATGCCATATTTACTTGATCATTAGCAGATTTTCAGGTTAATCATTTGGATATATTCGGTTTGTTGCTTATATTTGCAATGCCTCGAAAGAGGAAGCGTATGCTACGTGCATGGCGCACCGCGGGGGCAGTTTTTGCTGCCTGCCGCTTTTTTATCAAGCTCCGCCATCTACACTACAGGCTGATTTTGACGATAGATAATCGTTGATTATTGGCGAGTTAAAACGCTCCAGATAATCAATATTATCATTATCACGGTCATCCACCCACTCAAAAACCAAACCATTATCATCTTCAGGGTTGTTCTTCAAAAAACGAGCAAGTTCTGTCAAGGAGTTATAGAAATTACGTATCAAGTCGGTTTTGCAGCAATATGCATGCAATACTACTTTCCGAGTCCAAATTCCCCCAATACAGTCATCAGCAAAAACATAAAAAATTCCGACATCATTTCTACGGGAATAAAAATCCGGTTCGTAAACCAAGATGAAATAAATGTCTTCCGAATTGATGCAAATGCTAAATGACGAGACATTATCCACAAAGTATCTGTTTACAGCCAGATTTTCGAGCCACTTTATCAAATCCTCGAAAGGAGGATACGCATAAGAGATTGGAAACTGAAATGTATCGCTATTGTTTACAACCACATCTGTGTCTATCCACCCGGATTCTGGCTTGTGGAATATGATTTTTACATCGTCGGTATTGTCTGGAATGTTATTTGCATAATACTCAAGCACCTTTGCTCTTTCTGCAAACCATTCTCTTTTATGCGAATCCATATTTGCTTGTATTATTTTTAGAAGTCGAAACAATAAAGGCTCACAAGATGTCTGATTTAGAAAAATTTGAGCGGAAAGCCGAAGGTATTCAGCCTTCATCTTTCCGCTCTGTTATTTAAGTGTAAATCTATTGTCTTACTGCTTCAGCAAGAAAGCCTTGAAGTCGGCAAAATCCTTTGTCATTGCAATGCTCTGCTTTGTGCCCTTCATAAAGGCTGCAAGTTTGGCAGGAATCTCGATGTCGCCGTTAATAATGCCATCTACTGTGCTCTTGAACTTGGCAGGGTGCGCAGTCTCGAGGAATACACCAACCTCACCGTCCTTCAGACCCTCCTGAAGAGCCTTGTAGCCGCATGCGCCGTGAGGGTCGAGTTGGTATCCGGTAGAAGCCTTGCACTCGCGAATGGCATCGGCAATCTGCTCGTCGGTATAAGTTGCGCCGCTAATGTCGGCACATATTGCAGCATGGTCTTTGTTGTAAAGGTCGTAGATGCGCGCAAAGTTTGAAGGGTCGCCCACATCCATAGCGTTTGCTATTGTCTGCACAGAAGCCTTTGGCTCGTACTTGCCAGTCTGCAAATACTTAAAGAAGATGTCGTTGGCATTGTTGGCTGCGATGAAACGCTTAACAGGCAATCCCATCTTCTTGCCAAACAAGGCAGAGCAGATGTTTCCGAAGTTTCCGCTTGGCACGCAAACCACCATCTGGTCGGCCTTGCCCAACTTCTTTAACTGAGCGTATGCGTAGAAGTAGTAGAAACTCTGCGGAAGGAATCGAGCCACGTTGATAGAGTTGGCAGATGTCAGTTTCATGTGCTTGTTGAGGTCGGCATCCATGAAAGCATTCTTTACAAGAGCCTGACAGTCGTCGAACACTCCGTCAACCTCAAGAGCGGTGATATTCTGACCGAGGGTTGTGAACTGGCACTCCTGAATGTCGCTCACCTTGCCCTTTGGATAGAGCACATACACGCGGATTCCGTCAACGCCAAGGAAACCGTTTGCCACAGCCGAGCCTGTATCGCCCGATGTAGCCACAAGCACGTTTACCTGCTCGTTGCCCTCCTGCTTGATAAAGTACTGAAGCAGGCGAGCCATGAAGCGCGCGCCAACATCCTTGAAAGCAAGAGTAGGACCATGGAACAACTCGAGCGAGTATATATTATCGGTTACAGGAACGGCAGGAACATCGAACGACAGCGTGTCGTAGACAATCTTTTTAAGGTCGTCGGCAGGAATGTCCTCACCAAAGAAGGCATCCGCCACGCGGTATGCAATCTCCTGAAACGACAGGTTCTGTATCTCGTCGAAGAAAGACTGTGGAAGCGGCTTGATAGCCTCGGGCATAAACAAGCCCTTGTCGGATGCAAGTCCCTTAACGACAGCCTCTTTCAGGGTTGCCTTTTCAGCCTTTCCGTTGGTACTGTAATATTTCATATATTTTAAATTAGTTGTTCATAAACTCGTTAATAAAGCCATCGCCCTCAAACAGTCCGTAACTTCCGTCTACGGCCGCAATCTCGTCGAATGTCTGTACCGAATCGGCCTCTATTCCCGGATAGTAGATGAGGAACGGAATAGGCTCGTTGGTATGCGTGCGCAGAGCCACCGGCGTTGGATGGTCGGGCAGAACGGCGATTGATACAGGCTCATCGAAGTTCTTAACGGCCTCGTAGATTGGACCAATAAGTCGGCGGTCGAGGTCCTCGATAGTCTGAAGCTTCAGTTTGAGGTTGCCGTCGTGACCAGCCTCATCGCTTGCCTCAACGTGAAGGTATACAAAATCGTCGGTCTTCAGAGCCTCGATGGCAGCCTGAGCCTTGCCCTCGTAGTTTGTGTCGAACAAGCCCGTTGCGCCCTCAACGTTTATGCAGCGCAATCCGGCAAGGCGACCGATTCCGCGGATAAGGTCAACGGCCGTAATAACCGCGCCTCGCTTAATCTGCGGATAGGTAACGGTTAGCGGAGTCATGTTTGGACGATAGCCGCCAGCCCACGGCCAGATGCTGTTTGCCGGGTCTTTGTCCTCAGCCACGCGCTGTTTGTTAAGCGGATGGTCGGCAAGAAGTTTCTGGCTCTTCAGAATAAGGTCGTTGATGAGGTCGGCAGTCTCTTTTGCCTCAGGAATCTCAGGCTTAACCAGAAGCGGCATGAACGGCTGTCCCGGCACATCGTGCGGAGGAGTGCATTTCAGATGCTTGTTTCCGCCCTTAATCACAAGCAGATGGCGATACTGAATTCCTGTGTAGAAGTGAACTCGCTCGCTGCCAAGTTTCTCCTGAAGGAACTTGATTAGCACGTCGGCCTCTTCTGTTTCCAAACGACCGCAAGAATGGTTCTTGATGTTGCCGTTCTCGATGCAGATAAGGTTGCATCGGATAGCCATATCGTCGGGAGCAAGTTCAACGCCGATGCTTGCAGCCTCCAGCGGACCTCTGCCCTCGTAGACCTTGCTCTGGTCGTATCCAAGGATTGATGAGTTTGCCACCTCGCTTCCCGGATGGAAGCCGTCGGCAACAGTCTTCAGCCTGCCTACCCTACCGTTCTTGGCAAGGAGGTCCATATATGGTGTGTTGGCATACTGAAGAAGAGTCTTGTCGCCAAGTTCCTTCACCTTCCAGTCTGCCATTCCATCGCCCAATATAATTATATGTTTCATTTTTGTTGGTGTTTTTTAGATGTTTGCAATGCTCATTACGTCGGCAAAAACTCCGGCAGCCGTTACGCTTGCGCCAGCTCCGTATCCCTGAATCTGCATTGGATACTCGTGATAGCGGTCGGTTGTAAGCATGATGATGTTGTTGCTGCCTTCGAGATGATAGAACGGATGCGTGCTGTCTACCTCGCAGAGCGATACCTTAGCCTTTCCGTTCTCGAGGCTTGCAACAAAGCGCCAATGCTTGCCCTCTTCCTCGAGTTTCTTGCGACGTGCCTCAAAGTCGGCATCGAGTGCAGGAAGTCTCTTCCAGAACTCCTCTACCGAGCCTTCGAAATAATCGTCTGGTACAAAAAGATGTTTCTCCACATCCTCCTGTTCAATTCTGTAACCTGCTTCGCGAGAGAGGATTACGAGTTTTCTGATTACGTCCTTTCCGCTCAGGTCTATGCGAGGGTCCGGCTCTGAATAGCCCTGTTCCTTGGCTCTTCTAACCGTCTCGCTGAAAGGAACATCTGCGCTTATCTCGTTAAAGATGAAGTTGAGCGTTCCGCTCACCACAGCCTCGATTTTCAGAATCTTGTCGCCGCTGTTGATGAGGTCGTTGATTGTGTTGATGACAGGCAAGCCTGCGCCCACGTTTGTCTCGAACAAGAACTTAACGCCACGGCGTAAGGCAGTCTGCTTAAGCTTCTCGTATTTCTCGTATTCAGACGATGCCGCAATCTTGTTGGCTGCAACGACCGATATGTTGTTCTCAAGAAAATCCTGATACAGTCCGGCAACATCAGCACTTGCTGTACAGTCAACAAACACCGAGTTGAAGATGTTCATGCCGATAACCTCGTCGTGCAGACGCTTAATGTTGCTTGGCTCGGCATTCTTCAAGTCTTCGCGGAAGTTATCGAGCGACAAGCCCTCGCGGCAGAACATAGCATTGTGTCCGCTTGCTATTCCCACCACGTTAATCTTCAGGTTTCGCTCTGCCATCAGAGTCTTCTGCTGTGCTGCAATCTGTTCTATCAAGCTGCCTCCCACGGTTCCTGTTCCGCAGATGAATACGTTCAGCACCTGATATTCAGAGAGAAAAAAACTGTCGTGCAGTACATTTAATGTCTTGCGGAGCGACTTAGCCTCGACTACGAACGAGATGTTAGTCTCTGATGCTCCCTGAGCGCATGCGATTACGCTGATACCGCTTCGTCCCAGCGTTCCGAAAAGTTTTCCGGCAATGCCCGGAGTGTGCTTCATGTTCTCGCCCACCACGGCAACGGTTGCCAAATCGCTCTCGACGCTCATCTTGAACATTGAGCCGGCCGCAATCTCCTCGGCAAACTCATTGTCGAGCACCTCGCAGGCCGTCTTGGCATCGGCATCGCGTACGCCGATAGAAGTACTGTTTTCAGAAGAAGCCTGAGAAACGAGGAACACGCTTATGCCGGCATTTGCGAGTGTCGTGAATATTCGGCGGTTAACACCGATAACGCCAACCATCGAAAGTCCGGCAACGGTTATAAGGCTCGTACCCTTGATTGATGAAATTCCCTTGATGGCACGCTTGCTGTGCGAGATGTTTCCGCGTATTATCGTGCCCTTTGCCTCTGGTCTGAAGGTATTCTTTATCAAGATTGGAATATTCTTCAGACACACAGGATATATTGTCGGAGGATACACCACCTTTGCTCCGAAGTTGCAAAGCTCCATAGCCTCCACATAACTCAGTTCGTCTATTGTGTATGCTGCGCTGATAACCTTAGGGTCGGCAGTCATGAATCCGTCTACATCGGTCCATATCTCGAGTACCTCGGCATCGAGAGCCGCCGCAATGATGGCAGCGGTATAATCAGAGCCGCCGCGCCCAAGGTTTGTCGTCTCGCCCGTGTTCTTGTCGCACGAGATGAATCCCGGCACGAGCGAAACCTGCTGAAGCACAGAGAAAGTCTGGCACACGAGTTCGTTGGTAAGCTCGGCATCCAGAAGGTTTCTGTGCTCCTTCTTCTCTGTCATGATGAAATTGCGCGAGTCGAACCACTTTGCGTTCTTAATCAGAACGGCAGCAATCTGCGACGACATGCGCTCGCCGTAACTTACGATGGCTGCGGATGTCTTCTCGCTAAGGTCGCGTATAAGATAAACGCCATGATAGATACTCTTTAGTTCGTTAAGCAGTTCATCAACCCTCGCAAGCAGTTCGGTTCGCTTTTCGTCGTTCTCGATGAGTGCTTCGATCATCTGATGATGACGCGTCACAATCTCCTCGAACGACGTGAGATACGCGGGGTCGCCGCTTACCGCCATTTGCGATGTTTGAATCAGTTTGTCGGTTATACCTCCAAGAGCCGAAACTACTACGATAACAGGCTCGTTACAAGCCTCAACAATCTTCTTGACATTCAAAATACTGTCAACAGAACCTACGGATGTTCCACCAAATTTTAATACTTTCATCTTTTCTATAATAATCCCCTAACAACGGGGGTCTTTGTTTACTCAGTATCGTTAAGATAACATCACCAAAAAGGGTGCTGAAACGATTGCAAAAATAATATTTTTTAAAAAGAAATCGGCTACAAAACATAGTTTTTTAGTTTAAAGGGGTTAATTTCGTCAAATCGTTACATCTATATTCACATTTTTTACTAAATTTGTACGCTCGTAAGTAGGCTAACGTCGCGCCTGCCACGGCAAGAAAGAAAGAGAGAACGAACAGAATGTTTTTCAGCAACATAATAGGTCAGGACTCTGTAAAGCAGAAACTTCTGCAAGAGATAAAGGAGAATCGCATTGCTCATGCCCAGCTATTCTGCGGACCTGAGGGATGCGGAAAACTTGCGTTGGCTCTGGCATACGCACAATATCTGCTGTGCGAGCACCCTACCGACGGTGATGCCTGCGGACAATGCCCCTCGTGCAAGCAGGCGGCTAAACTTGAGCATCCCGACCTGCACTTCGTCTTTCCGGTGGTTAAGAAGAGTACCACTACCGTGAGCGACGATTTTGTAAAAGACTGGCGCGAGGCTGTTCTTGCCAACCCTTACATGAATCTGGAGGAGTGGATGAACGCCATGGGCGACGAGAGGCAGCCGAGCATCTACACCGCCGAGAGCGAGAACATAACGCGAAAGTTGTCG
>R24__coassemble_568_pt1 | contig 24219 bp, 24 predicted proteins | sample R24__metabat2_low_PE_011 | metagenome-assembled genome bin R24 | reverse complement strand
ATAAATTGTGTGGAAAATATTCTTTTGGTAAATACAAAATAGTGGGTAGGAAGAAGGTAGCAAGATGGTAGCAAGATGGTAGCAAGACAGAAGATAGATTCAAGGTAGATTCAAGTAAGCCGTGAGGTACGGGGAAGGATTTATAAAGGTAGACTAATGATTGAGAATAGTAATAGGTTAACTCTTAACATGTAATAGCCAAAGTAGCAATTGGGTTAGTATGAAACTCTGCTCCTTCTTCCCAAATAAACTGCCAGTCATTTGTAAAAACCCGAAGGAATCCCGAAGGCATCCCGAAGGGGATTTCGACAGCAAGCGAACAGAGGATGAGCGACAAATTTGGCTTTACATAGAGTCAACCTTTTTCCGCACTTGTTTTCAAAATATTGTCCGGAATAGGCATCAACAAAAAAATAGTTTGTATTTTTACAACCATAAATAACTTATTACAAACATTGATAGTATGAAGATTATATATACTTTGACTTGTATTTTATTGTGCGCAAGTTGTAGCACAAGCCGACAGCCTAAGATTGTAGGAACATATACGACTAATTGTGTGATTTATGATATGTTCCCCTTATTAGTGGCTGAATTTAAATCTGATAGCACTTTTGTGTATAAAAGGCCTTGTTTGGAAAAATTTGGAGGAACATGGAAAGTGAAAAATGATACCGTCTTTTTATATTCCGATAAATTCAGAGGGCAAACAGTGGAAGGACTTGCTCCTGCGTATAATTATACAGATCAGAAAGGGAAAAAAGATGCTTTCTTAATTAGGGGAAAGAAATTGTTTCCTATTACGTCTGGACCGGAATCTAAGTGTGCCTTGTTTAAAGTAAAAGCAAAAAAAATAAAAAGTCGCATTAACTCAGACTTATTTCCTTAGTTCCCCATGTTCTGTTTATTTCGAAATATCGTCAGAACGGGAGAACTCCAATAACAAATAAGTATAAATTGCTTATGAAACAAATATCGTTTATTCTTTTATTTTTATTTTCGTTAAAAAGCGGTGCGCAAAATGAGTTGAAGCTATTTGGTACAACGCTACATTTTGATAGTGAAGTTGTATGTAAATTGCTATATAGCCAATGTCCTCCAGAAAATAAAAGCATAAAAAAAGGAAAGTTTTATTTTTCGACTTTTAAGGATACAATTACTTTATCTAAAAAAGATAAGAAAAAGATAAAACTTTTTTTAAGAAAAAAGGAAACAACTTCTGAGGCTACAACACATTTTAATGCTTTTGATGATAAGGATTTATTGGCTTTTGATTATATAATACCTTTTCGTTTCCATTTTAGAGTGTATGTAAATTCTGATGATATGTGGACGGCTGCAACATTTCCTGATTTTCATCATCATAGGACGACCCATGTGTACAAATCTCCCGGATTTTACAAATACTTGTTAAAAAAAAGAAGGAGAGAGGAACGACAGAATCGCAAGAAAGATAAAAAATAAATTGTTTCATTCTGCCGAATTTCCGCGCTCGACCTATGGTCGCTTGCTACCAAAGGTCGAACGCAAAGCAGATATAGCCCCAGAATGGCTTTACGAGAAGGGGCAGACGGCATAACAAATCGGGCGGAAAGAAAAAGGCACACAGCCTCATCTTTCCGCCAGTTGTTTTTTATGGTATGTAGGTTATGACGAATCTAACAACCGACAATCTGCCCTACCGCCATGCGCTGCGCATCACAAATATCCATCATGGCATTGATGAAATATACCGTTTTGTAATGCCGTAGTTCATCGGCACGGATGGGATGCTCCTTCACCACCCCGTCGTCGATAAGTCGTTGACGGCAAGTGCCATGCAGCAGCGCATCCGACGGAGTGAAAAGGTTTCCGTCGAAATCCTCGAAGACAAGGTTGCAATAACTGGCGTCGGTAATCATTCCGTTGCGGACGATGATAACATCGTCGGTCTTGGCTTGCCGCACAAGGCGCGCCAACTGACGGCGGTCGGTACTTTTGTACTTGTAGCAGATGGCATCGTCGCAGACAAGGGCAACGCTCTTCCGCACCTTCTGTTTGTATGATGAAAAAGCCATCGAACGAATAGCGTCGTCATACTCTATGCGACATTTAAACCGCCCTTTCCGCGCCTCGTCGGGAATTTCGAGATGCAGTTCGGGCAGCGGTTTATTATATATGTCGCGCACGGTCCTTTCCATTCGTTTAAGATGATATGGCAGATGTTGCAGCTTGCCGTCGTTGATGCAGATAACCTCCGAGAAAGTCGGCTTTCTGATTGGAAGATAGATTTTCTCAATCACCTCGTCGTATTCGTTTCGGGCATTGCTCATAGCCGTTATTCCACCGCCGCTACGATAGAATTTGCGTCCGTTGTCGTCCTGTTCTATATATCTTATTATCACGCCGCTATCCAGCGCGCTGCCGTCGAAATAGCCGAACACACCAGAATAAAATCCACGAGGCTCTTCCTCGGCTTCTTTTATAAGCCGAACAGTACTGGGCTTTGGCGCGCCCGACACGCTTCCTGCCGGAAGCATCGAGGTTATTATCCGACCGAGATTCTGCCGCCAATCCGACGGTAGCCGGCCAGTTATTTCGCTGCTAATCTGCAAGATGTGCGCATGGTCGGTTTGCAGTTCGGTTGCATACCTATAGCGTTCAACACGCACTTTCTCGGCAAACATGCTCAGGTCGTTCCGCAACAAATCAACAACCGTTGCGTGTTCAGCACTCTCCTTCTTGTCGGCAAGAATAACATCCTTGGCGTTAGGAATATCGGCATCGATAGTCCCCTTCATCGGATGGGTTGAGATTCTGCCGTCCGCGCTTATCGTAACGAAACACTCGGACGAGAAACATACAAAGCGATTGGGAACGTAGAGAGAATATCGGGCTTCGGTAATCATGAAAATATCTTTCAGACTCAAATCCGTCTGAACGGGCGTTTTAACGGTGAGATTCGTCAGAAACGAGTCGCCCCGATGGAGTCCTTTCTCTACGATGTCGAAACGACGCTTGTATCTGTCGAACGGCTCGGGTTGAAACGTAAAGCCTTTGTTACAAGCAGTCTGAAACAGGTCTTTATTCACGTTCGAAGCCGACGGAATGTCGAAGAGAACATCGGTCTGACGCAATGGTTCTTCGACGATGATGAACTCAGAACATTCGAAATCTGCTACAAAAAGAAACGGCTTCTGCCGTGCTGCAAGATGCGAGATGCGTTCGGCAGCCTCGCCTGCGTCAAAAAAAGTGGAATATGCCATGAATCCTGATAATAATAAATGCAGCATCGGGATTCATGTGCGGTTTCAGAAGCACATGATACGGACACCATCGGAGTGTCCTCATAATGCGGATGCAAAAATAGCATTTTTTCGCCTTCCGATTGCAAGGAAAGCGAAAAAATGCCGTAAGAATCTATCTTTTACTTGCACTCCAGCCGGAGTCAATCTTCAAGAATACGAACAAAAGAATGGTGAAGCCCCATAGCGACGAACCGCCGTAACTGAAGAACGGCAGCGGGATTCCGATTACGGGAGTGAGTCCGAGCACCATTCCGACGTTTATGAATAGGTGGAACAAGAATATACTCAGCACGCAATAGCCGTAAACCCGTCCAAAGCGGTCGACCTGCCGCTCAGCCATTATAACCAGTCGGATAATCAGGCTGGCATAGAGCACAAGCACAAGCGAGCAGCCCCAGAATCCTTCCTCCTCGCCCACGGTGCAGAAGATAAAGTCGGTATCCTGCTCCGGAACATACTTCAACTTAGTCTGCGTTCCGTTCAGGAAACCCTTGCCCGTTAGTCCGCCCGAGCCGATGGCAATCTTAGCCTGATTAACGTTGTATCCGGCTCCCGAAAGGTCTTCTTCCAAACCCAGAACCACACGGATTCGCGCCTGCTGATGCGGCTGCATCACGTTGTTCAGAACGTAGTCGGAAGAGTAGAAAAAGGCAGCCGAGCCTAACGCAAAGAGCACAATGTAATAATACTCAACAATGCGGTCGCGCAGGGCGTAATAAAGCATCACGCCGATTGATACGAGCAGCAGAATGAGCTGCACCCACACCACGTTATAAGGAATGGCAAAGACCGAGAACAGTATCGCCAGCGTCGTTCCGCCAACGCCAACACAAGCCAGAATCTTGAACACGTTGAACGCCTTTGTGTACACAAATACCATGGCGGTGACAAAGAGTTGAATCATAAACAGAACGGCAAACTCGCCGCCCGATGTGAGAGCCGAGCCTCCGCCCGAAGAATATCCCGGGAAAATCATATCATCGCGGAAACGCACGCCCACAACAAAGTAGAGCACCGCCGACAGCGCGCAGAAGAGCAGCGAGCCGGGCATTCCCTCGCGATAGAACATTATGAAGAACGACAGGTAGACAAGAGCCGAACCAGTCTCATTCTGCAACACGATGAGCATCATCGGCGTGAGGACGAACATCGCGCTGCGAGCCAGCGTCTTCCAGTCGAGTTCGGGATTCTGAAACGTATTCATGTATTTAGCCACAGCCAGAGCCGTGGCAAACTTGGCAAACTCTGCCGGCTGAATGCTTACAGGACCGAGGACGAGCCACGAATGTGAGCCTTTCACATCGGGCGCAATTACAATGGTGACGGCAAGCAGCACCAGCATCGCGCCGTATATTACATGGGCAAGCATCTCGAAAATCTTCGTCTCGAGCATCATTATTATAAAGCCGATGACAACCGCCAGTCCAATCCACACCAGCTGCTTTCCCGAGCGGCTGTCGAAACTGAAGAAATCGGTCTGACCGTAGTCGTAGCTTGCTCCGCAGACGCTTATCCATCCTGCGGCAAGCAGAAGCAGATAAATGATGATGCAAACCCAGTCGATGGATTTGAATAGACTTGTCTCCCTATCTCTGCCTGTCACCATAACTTATTCGTTTACTCTGGAACAATGCGGCCTTTGCCTCGCTGGCAGGCGACAATTTTCCGTTTATATATTTTTCAATCAGAAGCGCACCTATCGGCACACCATAGTCGGCACCGAAACCACCATTCTCAACATACACAGCCACGGCAATCTTTGGGTTGTTCATCGGAGCGAATCCCATGAAAACAGAGTGGTCGTGACCGCGGTTCTGCGCCGTACCAGTCTTTCCGCATACGTCAATGCCCGGAATTCTTGCGCCGGTACATGTACCTCCCAGAACGGCTCTTCGCATACCGCCCACAACAACCTCGTAGTTCTTGCGGTTCACCTTAGTGTAATGCTTCTCGGTATATTTAGGGTCTAAGTCCTGACCTTCGACCTTCTTAACCACATGAGGGGTGATGTAATATCCTCTGTTTGCAATAGTTGCGCACAGGTTGCATATTTGCAGCGGCGTAAGGTTAACCTCGCCCTGCCCAATAGCGATACTAATGATTGTCAAGCCGTTCCACGAGCCTTTGTAAGCCTTGTCGTAGAACTGCGCGTTAGGAATAAGTCCGCGCTTCTCGCCGGCAAGGTCTATGCCCAGTTTGTAGCCAAAGCCCATGCTAACCATGTAGTCCTTCCACGTTGTCATGGCATTCTGAACGCGGCCGTACTTGTGCTTGTTGTTTATCATGTGATAGAGACCCCAGCAGAAGTAAGCGTTGCACGATGTTCCGAGAGCAGGCTGAAGCGGCAGCGGAGATGCGTGTCCGTGGCAGCCCACATGCAAGCCCTTGAAGTAGAATCCGTGGCTGCACGAATATGAAGTCTCGGGCGTGATGATGCCTTCTTGCAGGAACGTGAGAGCCTGCGTTGTCTTGAAGGTAGAGCCCGGAGGATACTGTCCCATGATGGCACGGTTGAGCAGCGGCTTGCGAGGGTCGGCACTCAACATTCGGTGGTTCTTTCCGCGCTGGCGACCGGTCATTATTCGGGGGTCGTAATACGGAGCGGAAACCATGCAGAGAACCTCGCCGGTAGACGGCTCGATGGCAACGATGCTGCCAATCTTGCCTTCCATCAGTCTCTCGCCAAGAGCCTGCAAGTCCTTGTCGAGTCCGAGGGTAAGGTTTCGTCCGGGAACAGGACGCTTGTCGTACCGTCCGTTCTGGTATCTGCCCTTTATTCTGCCTCGCGCGTCGCGCAGAAGAATCTCCACGCCCTTTGTTCCACGCAGTTCCTTCTCGTAATATTTCTCTACGCCGAGTTTTCCGATATAGTCGCCGCCCTGATAGTAAGGGTCTTCCTCTATGTTAGCCTCCGAAACCTCGCCTACGTCGCCAAGCACATGCGCGCCCATACCATAGGCATATTCGCGGATTGAACGCTTCTGGGTGTAGAAGCCCTTGAAGCGGAACATCTTCTCGTGGAAAGCCGAGAACTCCTCGGCAGAGAGTTGGTTAAGGAATATCTGCTGAGTGAATCGCGAATATCCCGGATTCTTGCTACGGTCTTTAATCGTAGCCATTCTTCTGATAAAGAATTCCTTACTGATATTCAGCGCGTTGCAGAGGTCGAGTGTGTCAAGGTTCTTAATCTCCGACATCACAACCATAACGTCGTATGCCGGCTGATTATAAACCAGCACGTTACCGTTGCGGTCGCTTATTGCTCCTCGTGTTGGGTACAGCACCCTGTTCTGAAAGGCGTTGCTGTCGGCATGCTGCTTGTATTCGTCGCTCATAATCTGAAGGAAGAAAAGGCGCATAATGTATGCGACCACGATGAACAATGTCATCGCAATCACCACGAACTTTCTTTTTTCCAGATTATAATTGCTGCCTCTTCTCATCTCCTTTTCGCAAATGCGGCCTCAATAGCCAAAATAAGTGCACAGGTAAACACAACGCTCGCCATGCAACTTGTAAGCATTCCGCTCCAATCGCTGAACGAGAACGCCTCGACAAGAAAATAGATTATATGATGAAAGAGCACCGCCATGAACAAAAATCGGGCATACGCGCTCCAGCCCATAGTGTCGGTGCCCGGCACGAAGTCGTCGTTGTTGTCGGCATCGACAAAAAGGTTCAGGGTAGGTGTCATGAACATAGCCAGAGCCGTTGTAGCAATGGCCGAAACGCCCATCGTATCGGTAAACGTGTCGGCAGCCCAGCCAATGAAGAAGCCGAACAGCAGTTGCTGCCATCTTGGGGTGAAACGCGACACCTTCAGTACTGCATACACATAAATCAGGGGTGTTGCATATCCCAGAAAATGGATATGGTTAAGCACCAGCGACTGCGTGAGCAGCAATATTATGGTAATTCCAACAAGTTTAAATAACTGAAGTATCATATCAATTTATCTCCTTTAAATCGGCAATTCGTGCTGAATCCTCTACTGCCTTATGCTCCATAAGATGCGGATTGAGCAATACGTTTACATCGCGAAGTTTTCCGAAGTCGGTGCCAAGGCGCACCAGACATTGGTACGACAGTCCGTCGGCAGAGTAGTAAACTTTCTCAATCTTACCTACATACATTCCTTCGGGAAAGACCGAAGAGAAACCGCTGGTAACCACATAGTCGCCAACCTTGAATCGGGCGTGGCGCGGAATATCGTTGAGCCATGCCGTCTGAGTGTTTCCGCCGCTCCACGAAAGCGTACCGAAATATCCGCGGTCGCGGATGCGGCAACTTACGTTCGACTTCTCGTTAAGCAACGGGATTACAAGCGAATAGTGAGCCGACGTAAGGTACACGATGCCAATAACGCCACGGCCGCCAACAACACCCATCTCGGGTTTCACGCCATCTTTGTAGCCCTTGTTTATGGTCAGGTAATTGCGCACCTTGCTGGTTGTGGCGTTAATCACCTGAGCATCGAGCAAGGTATAACCGTCGAGCGATGCCATCGCCTTCTCCTTCCTGTCAACGTGCTCCTTGGCGCCGTTAAGCTTCTCGAGCTTCAGGCTCAGTTGAGCCACCTGACGCTCCAGAAGAATGTTCTGTCGGGTAAGTTCGCGGTTCTGCTCCTTTACGTCGGCATACGATGTAACCGCGCTCGACATATCGTACAGTTTGCCCGAAACGGCGTTTGCCGACGTAAGATACACGCTTGCCTGATAATTGTTGAAACGGAACAGCATTATGATTCCTATTATCTCGAGCAAGACAAACAGAAACCAATAATTATATTTCTTAATAAATTCAAGAAGTCGGTTCATATCATAGAAGAAAGTGATTAGCACGATTTTAACGCACTAATCACCTATAATATTAAAAACTTGCAGCGAACTAAAATATCCTCTCTTACATCAAGAACGAGAATCTGTCAACATTCTTCAAGGCAATGCCAGTACCCTTGGCAACAGAGTGCAATGGGTCGTCGGCAATGTGGAACGGAATGTTAATCTTCTCGGTGAGACGCTTGTCAAGGCCACGCAGCAACGCGCCGCCACCGCTCAGCCAGATACCGTTGTGAACAATATCGGCATACAACTCAGGCGGAGTATTCTCGAGTGCAGTAAGCACGGCTGTCTCAATCTTCGAGATGCTCTTCTCCAAGCAATGAGCAATTTCCTGATAGCATACAGGCACCTCCATTGGCAACGCCGTAATTCGGTTAGGACCGTGAACAACGTAGTCTTCGGGAGCGTCGTCGCCCAAATCGGTAAGGGCTGCGCCAACATGAATCTTGATACGCTCTGCCATACGCTCACTAACCTTTACGTTGTGCTGACGGCTCATATACTCCTGAATGTCGGCTGTAAGGTCGTCGCCTGCCACGCGGATAGAGTTATTAGAAACAATTCCGCCAAGCGATATTACGGCAATCTCGGTAGAGCCGCCGCCTATATCAACAACCATGTTGCCCTCTGGAGCCTCAACGTCGAGACCGATACCGATGGCTGCCGCCATTGGCTCGAATATCAGATAAACGTCGCGTCCGCCGGCATGTTCGGCAGAATCGCGCACGGCACGAAGTTCAACCTCGGTAGAACCCGAAGGCACGCCGATAACCATTCTGAGCGAAGGCGAGAACAGGTGCGAGCCAGAGTGAACCATCTTTATCAGACCGCGCATCATCTTCTCGCAAGCGTCGAAATCGGCAATCACGCCGTCGCGCAAAGGGCGCAGCGTGCGTATATTCTCATTAGTTTTTTCATACATCATCTTGGCCTTCTCACCAACGGCAATCATGTTGTTGGTGCGGCGGTCAAGAGCCACCACCGATGGCTCGTCTACTGCAATCTTGCCATCAGAGATGATGATGGTATTTGCAGTACCAAGGTCCATCGCAATATCCTGGACAAACGAAAAAAATCCCATTTATACTTTTCCCCAGATTTATTTGTTAATTACTTGCCCTCAAAATAAGCATGAATGGCTGTGTCGTAGTGTGAAGACACGCCGAATGCGCGGGTTGCGAACCATCTGCGCTCCTCCTTTGTAGTCTGAGCACCGTTCTTTGTAATGATGTCGAGAAGAGGCTTGTACTCGTTCTTGCTTGGCACGATTACAACATCGTTGAAGTTCTTTGCTCCGGCACGGATAAGAGAGATGCCGCCTATGTCAATCTTCTCGATGATGGCTGGCTCGTCTGCGCCGCTGGCAACAGTCTCCTCGAAAGGATAAAGGTCTACGATAACCAAGTCAATCTCAGGAATCTCGTACTGAGCCATCTCCTTCTGGTCGTTCTCAAGTTCGCGGCGACCAAGGATACCTCCGAAAATCTTTGGATGAAGGGTCTTTACGCGTCCGCCAAGGATTGATGGGTATGTTGTAACCTCCTCAACCTTCTGGCATGGATAGCCCAAAGACTCAATAAATTGTTGTGTACCTCCTGTAGATAGAAACTTCACACCTTCCTCGTTCAGCTTAGCCAAAAGTTCCTCTAAGCCATCTTTATGAAAAACTGACACCAACGCAGTCTTTATCTTCTTAATTTCTGCCATTTTATTCGAATAAAATTGATTTTTGCGCAAAATTAGCAAAAATCAAGCAATTACAATAATAATGTATAAAAAAAATGCAGGTCGAAATCTTATTCACATAAAATTTCGGCCTGCTTCAGGGGAAAGATATTTTTTACTTACTGAATTTCGATGTTTTCGATGCCTGCGTTCTTTGCCATCATCAGAAGCATCTTTGTGTACTTAGCGTACTGTGCCTCCTCAAGGAGTGGCTTCATCATGCGGCAGTTGTTCATTATTGCCACGCGGATGCTCTCCTCTTTGTTTGCAGCTGTTGACTTTGCAAGATTAGCCAACTGGTTTGCAAAGAATTTGTTTACGCTCTCAACCTTTGAGTACTGCGTTACAGACAAGCCAAGATATGCGTTAAGCTGGCTCATATCCATAGCAATCTGGTACTTATTCTCCAATTTCTCACCCGCCATTGCAACCGTATTGAAGCTCAAAGCAACAATCAGCATCAAAATAAATTTCTTCATAAACAAATTGTTTTTATATCGTACTTAATAATTTTCGACTGCAAAATTAAATCGTTTTCGCACACACCGAATACAAAATCACAGAAAAAATGACATACCGGCATACTTTTATTGATAAATGTCAATTTCCGTACGCCTCTTTTTCGTACGGATTATCATAATAAGCCTTTTTATACGGCTTTCTCCACGGCTTGCATTTAAGCCATTGCCACAGATACGAAAGGTAGAACCGCTTCCAGCCTCCGCAACGGCGCGCCTGCTCCAGATGAACGGTTTCGTGCCTCAGAAGTTCGCTCCACTCGCCGGTGCGCATCATCGATACAATATGTCGGCGGTTCTCGCGGCGGAACACGATTATGCCGCACCACATAAGCAGCAGATAGCCTCTGAAGGGGAAGTGCGTCATGGGCTTGAGCCTAAGGCGGCGCACCTTGCTGATGTCGGTAAACAGCATCGAAGCCAAAAAGAGTAATTCTCTGAGCATAAGCATTTTTCGGTCTTGCAGATTATCTTTCTCGAAGAAGAAAGGCGGCGGGCAATATTTGCGCAGATGTAAAAGTACATATTTTTTCAGAATCGGATTACTTTTTCGTTCCGTTTTTTAACATTATTCATTATCTTCGCATCCGTTATGAAACTACGCACAACCATATCCATTTTTATGCTTATTGCCGTTTCGCTTGCCCATGCGCAGAAGAGTTGGGTTTACGGCAGAGTTTTCCCCGAACACGGACAAGACCTCTCGTTCGAGAACGACCGCGTGGGCTTTCGTCTGTACGGCCCTGAAAGTCAGGAGAAAAACGAGAATCTATACGGCTACGACATCTTTGCCAAGCGCGTGCCTCACCTTGTCCTTAACAAGTGGTATGCCAACCAGTTCAGCCCTGTCTTCTGGAAGAGGATTGGCGAGTTGAAGAAGCGTGGCATGAAGCAAGAGGCAAACGCCCTGCAAGACTCAATAACCTATCACTTAGACCACGGCGAAGGTGCTGATTTCTATGCTGTAGGGCCAACGCTTGGCGCAGGAACGAGCGCGCTCCTCGACGGCGACAGAATAGTCTATCCGTATTGCTACAAAACGGTCGAGATATTGCAGAACGGTCCTTATGTGTTCAAGGCTCACCTTGCGTTCACTCCATTCAGCATCGGGGGCGACAAGAATGTTACGGAACATCGCATCCTCGAACTGAGGAAGGGCTCGCAGTTGTGCAAATGTACGGTTTGGTACGAGGGTCTTACGCACGATGCCACCATCGTTACTGGAATTGTGATGCACAACCCAAGCACGGAGTTTTTCATCGACGAGCATAAGCGATTCATGAGTTACAACGAGCCTTCGCAAAGTCCGCAGGCAGGCAACGGCATCATATATATAGGTGTAAAATTCGAGAAAACGCCCGAAAAGATTGAAAAACAGATGTTCGAAAAGCCTAAAGGTCAGGCGGTGGGACATCTGCTTGCTTTCAGCCGTATTGGAGCTGGCGAAAAGTTTACTTACTTCTTCGGCTTTGGATGGAGCAAATATGGCTTCGAGTCTGAAAAAGAGTGGATTAAATACTTAAAGAAATATTAAATCTTTGGATTATGAACTTGTTTGAAAGATATTACATCGGCTTGTATAGATTTCTATTATCTGGTTGGGTATACAAAATAGGTGATTACATAGAAATGATGACCTCCTTACTACTCTACTCACTTATAAATTTAGTATTGGCATTAACATGCTTCATACTGAAAAAGGAAGGAGTATCAACAGACTTTATTTGCATTATTCACTACTTATACTGCCCTCTTACCCCTTATATTTGTGCATTCTTCCTTATAATGGGTTGGATATTGGGGTATGTTTATAGAAAAAAACTTAATAAATTAGCAAATACTGCCATTGGCGGATTTACAGAAGTAAAATATCCAAAGAAACTTTTTTATGGGATACTAAGCTTGTTATTTCTTTTTTTCTGTTGTAGCAGTACGTTTATTAGCATGATTATTCTTTTCGAAGTTTCAAAGCCATAGTTTTTCATATATCTGTTTTTTTGTAAAATATTTGCAGATATCAGAAATTATCCCGTACTTTGCAAAAGTGATGGTTATCAGACTTATGCAAACCATTTAAACGCAGAAAACACAACATTCAATCGCAAACTAATCAGAAAGGCTCAAAAGCCGTAAATTATCTTAGACACATAAAAAATGAAAACAAAATTCATTCTGGCAATGGCAGTCGCCGCATTCTTTTGCGCCCAGACAGCCCATGCACAATTCTTCAAGGCGCGCAAAGCACCAAAGAACGAACTTTGCCTCGATTTCGGACTCGGCATTTTTCCGCATGACAATCACTTCGACTCGTGTCCGACAAAAAGCAGCATCAATAACGGATGGTCTTACAGCAACAAAGACCTCGCTGGACAGAGTTACAATCTCACCTACCTCTACAACCTTAACAACAGATTAGGCATCGGCGTGCAAGCCGGACTGGAACAGTTTTACGAAGAAAGAACGTTACACAACGAATACTACTTTAACGATGCCGTTGCCGAGGATTCAGAACGCAACCTCTACTACGTTATGCCAACGGCAAGATTCTACATCGTAAGCCTTAACCACTTTGCCGTCTATGCCAGAGTTGCCGGCGGCGTGGGTTTCTCGCGCATAAGAGAGAAAGACCTTAATCCGCACGACGACCTCGACTTCAACTGCGGCAAGAAGAACGATATGTGTTTCGCTTATCAGATTTCGCCATTCTGCTTAGAGGCTGGCGGCGAGCACATTCGCGTGTTCTCAGAGTTAGGATTCGGCCATCAAGGCTTCTATACTATCGGTATAAAATTTGCTTACTAAAAACCTCAAAAAGTATATTCGTATGAAAAAAATATTACCTACCATCATCATTTTCATCACTCTGTTTTCAAACATCTTCTGCGACTGTAATGAGGACTATTACTACGGCAGACTGGTCGATGCCAATGGCGTTAACTTCAACATTCACGGCGGAACAGACTCGGTTAGAATAAGCAACTACAACGGAGCTGTCATCATCGATGCCACCGACTACGACTGGCACGGCAGCGACGTGAAAAAGACAACATACAGCACCAACGAGACTAAAGACATAGTAGAGGGCGAATGGTTCAAGTGCGAGAAGGTGGTTCACGACGAGATTTTCCAGTACTACAAAATTACGGTAAAGCCCAACACAACAGGCAAAAACCGAAAGGCTGACATCAATCTGAAAGCAATAGAGCCACAAACACATAGCGACGGCAAAAGATTCTATTACGAAGAGACTCTGAGCATCTATCAGGATGCGAAATAAGAAATACTTGGGGGTGCTTAAACAATCAGCCAAACAACCAATTCCGCAAGGCTAAAAACCCGAACGAATCCCGAAGGCATCCCGAACAAAACTAAAAAAATGCTTCCGCTCGTCAGAAGACGAACAGAAGCATTTTTGCCAAGCCAAAGCCTATGTATGTCCCGGCTGCATAGCCAAACAGTCCCACGGCAATTCCCGGACCAATAACAGCCTTGTTGTGAAGTGCGCCGCCCATAACAGGAGCAAACGGCGGACTGCATATAAGCGAGATGCTCGTGGTGAGCGTCGTATCGGTATCTACCCTGAAAATGGCACTCAGCAGCACATGGAAGAAGAGCGCGCCAAGAGTTGCCACCGTGGTGAACATGAAAATATCGGGGTTTATGTTCTTTAGCGTGCTAAGGCTCACCTGCGATGCCACCGCCACGCTGAATATCAGAATAAAGAACGTGCCAGCCTCGAACGTGCGTTTTAGCGAGCGGATTCTCTTGTTCATCGAGGCAAGAACAGACAAAAGGCTTATGCCAAGGATAAAGACAGACTGGAACATATCCTTCGGGAATAGAAAAGCCACGCCTGCGCCCACAATTATTATGCCTGCAGAAAGCAGAAGCGACAAACCCAAGTCGCGCAGATTGTCGCGGCGGAACAAGCCAAGGAACAATTCGTTTTCGTGATTCTCAACGCTCAGCTTTCCAAGTTCGGCATCCTCAGCATCCTTGTCGTCCTTAAAATCGGGCATGAAGAGTCCGAGAACCTTCTTCCCGAAGATGATGACAAAGAACAGATAAACGGCACTCAGCACCACGCTATAAGCCGAAACGAGAACGAAGACCGATTCGTCAACGCCAAGAGCCACCTTTAGAGATGCCAGATTGGCGTTTCCGCCAGTATAAAGCCCCGTAAGCATTCCGCCGATGTTGGCAAACATCACCCTGTCCGACTGTCCGTACAGCACAAAGCCCACGACAATGGCTATGGCACAGCCCAATATGCCGAAGATGAGCGACTTTATAAAGTCAGGGGCAAGTTTAGCCCACGACTTTATGTCGGCCGAAAACAACATAAGCGGAATGGCAAAAGGCACGGTTGCCGACGCAATGGTTGTCTGCACACCATGAACCTCGTCGGTATCGGGAAAGACACCGAGCAAGCCCAGAGTACACGCAATAATGTATGCCACAATAATGCTTCCCACCTTGTTCAGCAGGCTGCTTTTGTAAGTAAGCCACAAGATAAACAACGGCGAGAGCACGCAGAAAAGAATGATAAAAATAGTCATAACGGCTGCAAAATTAGCAAAATTATGCCATTACGCTACCATCCCAGCGGCTTTATTTCTTTCTTCACAAACTTGTCGTAAGTTATATTGTTGGTCGAAAGATTCTTCACGTTTGTCTGATTGTTGATAAACTCGTTCACCTCCTTGACGTGGATGTTTTCGAGCCTTACGGTATCAATAGGCAGAAGAGCCGAGCCTTTGATGTCGTAGATGGCATTTGCCTGCTCGCACTCAATATTCTTCATCGAGATGTTGCTGATGCGTGTAGGACGTTCCTCGTATGTAGGCACAATGTCCTTCCATTGGTACAGAACGTCGGTATCAATCTCGAAAGCGCGGCGCATACGGTTTGCCTTCACGTTCTCCATGCTAATGTTTTCGAGGAATCCGCCGCGGCGGATATTCGTCTTCATGTAGAAGAGACGGATAACCTCGTCGGGCGACTCGCAGTCGTGCATATACACGTTTCTGATTCCGCCCGAAATCTCGCTTCCGATGCCCAGAAGACAATGCCCCTTCTTTATCACGCAGTTTCTTACTACGATATTCTGCGTAGGAGTGGCAAGTCGCCACGCGTCCTGATTGCGTCCAGCCTTTATCACCACGGCATCATCGCCTTGGTCGAACACGCAATCCTCAATCACGAAGTTCTGCGACATCTCCAAGTCCACGCCGTCGTTGTTGTGTCCGTGCGCATATACATCGAGGTTGCTCACCCTTCCGTTCTTGCACATATACAGATGTACGGTCCAGAACGGGCTCTCGCGAATCTTGAATCCGTCGAGTTGCACGTTCTCGCATCTGTTAAGGTGAATGAGGTGCGGACGCAGATGGTTCTCGCCCTCTGCCATCTGGCGATATTTTACCGGAACATCGGTACTTGCCATTGAATAAAGTTGTCTGAGGGCGTTCATGTGCGCCTTTGGACGGGCAAACCACACCTTCCACAAGTCCATCTTAGGGCGGAGCGTTCCTCTTCCGGTTATGGCTATGTTCTTGCACTCGAAGGCATAGACGAGCGGCGAATAGTTGTAGCACTCAAAGCCCTCCCACGATGTCATCACGGCAGGCAGATAATCGTCGGGATTGTCGGTAAAGTTTACCTCAGCCCCTTCGGAGAGATAGAGGTTCACGTTGCTCTTGAAATGTATAGGACCTGTAACCCACGAACCGGCAGGCACAACTACCCTTCCACCGCCAGCCTTGCTGCAAGCCTCCATCGCCTTGCGGAAAGCCTGAGTGTTTGCCTTGGCATCGCCTTTCTTTGCGCCGTAGCGCGTTATGGGAAAATCTTTCTTTGGAAACTGGAACAACTCGATGTCGTTCATAGGGAACGGAGCCTCTTTTGCCGAGACGACATTCTTCTGCGCCACGGCCGTGCTGCCTGCCACCACAAACAGCATAGCAATAACAAGTCTTGAAATATTCATAATAAGCCTATAGTTTTTCGTATGTTCCTGAAAACCGGAACATCAGCACAAAGTTAAAATAAATCTTTCAGCCTCAGAACTTTCGGCGTTGCAAAAATCAGAATTAGGGCGTAAATAAATCAAAAAAGAATCCGCTCGGACGGCATAAACGAAAAAAGAGGTCGTACTCGAAAGTACAACCTCTTGGCTTTGTAGCGGGACCCGGGATTGAACCGGGGACCTCATGATTATGAATCATGCGCTCTAACCAGCTGAGCTATCCCGCCAAATCACCTCATTGCTGAAATGCGGTGCAAAGATACGACAATTTTCCGAACCTGCAAATTTTTACTGAAGATTTTTGCATCAAAAAGTAAAAATAATCCGAAAAACATATATACATTATGCTTTTTATAGTAATTTTGCAACGATTCACACATCACATACTGTATAGATGCAGTTATTAAAAAAATTAGACATATTTATATTAAAGAAGTTCATCACGCTGTTCTGCGGCACATTCTTCATCTGCCTGTTCATTTTCATGATGCAGTTTCTGTGGAGATATGTTGATGAACTCATAGGCAAGGGACTCGAAATATCAGTTTTGGCACAATTCTTCTTCTACTCGGCTCTTACGCTGGTGCCAATGTCACTTCCACTGGCAATACTACTTGCATCACTCATATCATTCGGAAACCTCGGCGAACAGTTCGAGTTGCTGGCAATAAAGGCAGCAGGAATATCGCTGTTCAAGACCATTCGCCCACTCGTAGTATTTGTATGCCTGCTGGGCGGCGCATCGTTCTACTTTCAGAATGTGGTGGGTCCGAAGGCGCAGTTGTCGCTCTTTCAACTTATCATCTCGATGAAGCAGACATCGCCCGAGCTCGACATACCCGAGAAGGTTTTCTACAACGAGATTAGCGGCTACAACCTGTACGTTGAGAAGAAGGACAAAGAGACGGGTATCCTTCACGGAGTGATTATATATAATGTAGCCGACGGCTTTGAGAATGCCCACATCATACTTGCCGACTCGGGAAAACTCGAGATGAGCAGCGACCAGCAGCATCTGCTGCTGCACCTGTACAGCGGCGAGCAGTTCGAGAACCTGAGAGGCGACCAGTTCGGACAGATGAGGGCTAACGTGCCATACCGTCGCGAGACGTTCTGCGAGAAGCATACAATCATCGACTTCAACTCGGGATTCAACATGACCGATGCCGACCTCAGCGGACGCTCTGCCATAAAGAACATGGCACAACTAGACCAGAGCATCGACTCCATGACGCTTCACTACGACAGCGTAGGAATAAGAAACTATAAAGAAGTGAAGATTTCTATCTTCCAGACAATATCGAAGAAGGAACAGGCGAAAGCCGACAAATATGCCAAGGAGATTGACGGCAACGCCAACATCGACACGGCGTTCAGCCACCTTACAAAAGAGGCGCAGGTTGCCGCCATACGCTCGGTTTACAACCGCGTGAGGATGCAGAAGACCGACTTCGAGTTCAAGAAAGCCATAATGGAAGAGGGCGACTTCCAGATTAGAAAGCACAAGACGGAATGGCACCGAAAGATTTCGCTCGCGCTTGCCTGCGTCGTGTTCTTCTTCATCGGAGCACCTCTGGGAGCCATCATCCGCAAGGGCGGACTAGGAATGCCGGTAATCGTGTCGGTGATAATATTCATCTTCTACTACATCATCGACAACTCGGGCTACAAGATGGCGCGCGACGGCGAGATTCCGGTGGTACTGGGAATGTGGATAAGCACATTCATCCTTGCACCTATGGGACTGTTCCTAACATACAAGGCAAACAACGACTCGGCGGTGTTCAACAAAGATGCTTATGCCAACTTCTTCCGCAAGCTGCTGGGACTCAGACTCTCAAGACACGTTGCGCGAAAGGAAGTCATCATCTATCCGCCAAACTACGACACTCTGCCCGAACGGCTCAACGCTCTCACCGAGGAGTGCGAGGCATACTCGAGCAAGCACAGGCTCATCGTTCCGCCTAACCCTCTCAGGATATTCCTGCGCAACCGTCCCGACGTGGCGGTAGAGGAGATAAGCGAACGCATGGAGGCTCTGCTCGAAGAACTGGGCAACACAAAAGACACGGTGCTCATAGGCATGATAAACGAATATCCGATACTTGCCGTGAGCGCGCATACAAGTCCGTTCGGCAAGCGATGGAAGAATCTGCTGTCGGGACTGTGCCTGCCACTTGGAATTATACTTTACCTGCGCATCTGGCGTTTTCGTCGCAGGCTATACAGAGATATGAAGAAAATTGTAAAGAACAACAATGACATCTGCGTACGCATTGGGGTTCTGCGCGACAAAAAACTGATTGACTAAACATAACGTATGAGCGAATTTAAATTAAATACAATCGAAGAGGCAATAGCCGACTTCAAGGAAGGAAAGTTCGTAATCGTGGTAGATGACGAAGACCGAGAGAACGAGGGCGACTTCATCACCGCAGCCGAGATGATTACTCCAGAGAAGGTTAACTTCATGCTACAGAACGGACGAGGCGTGCTCTGCTGCCCCATCACCATCTCGAGAGCCAAAGAACTAGACCTTGGCCATCAGGTTGAGGACAACACATCCATGCTCGGCACGCCGTTCACCATTACCGTCGACAAGTTGGACGGATGCACCACAGGAGTTTCGGCACACGACCGCGCCGAGACAATAAAGGCTCTTGCCGACCCAAACTCAACACCTCAGACATTCGGTCGTCCGGGACACATCAACCCGCTCTACGCTCAGGACAAGGGCGTTATCCGTCGCGCCGGACACACCGAGGCAGGAGTAGACTTGGCTCGCCTTGCAGGACTTCAGCCGGCTGCCGCCCTCATCGAGATTCTTAACGAGGACGGAACAATGGCACGAATGCCACAACTTCAGGAAGTGGCAAATAAGTTCGACATCAAGATTATAACCATACGCGACCTCATAGCCTACCGTCTGAAGCAGGAAAGCACGGTAGAGAAAGGTCCGGAGGTGAATATGCCAACCGAATACGGAAACTTCAGAATGACAGTATTCCGCCAGTTGAGCAACGGCCTTGAGCACTCAGCCTTGGTAAAGGGCACTTGGAAGGAAGACGAGCCTATTCTGGTTCGCGTACATTCATCATGCGTTACGGGCGACATCTTCGGAAGCCAGCGATGCGACTGCGGAGAACAACTGCACACAGCCATGCAGGAGATTGAAAAGGCAGGAAAGGGCGTGGTTCTGTATATGAACCAGGAAGGTCGCGGCATCGGCCTATTCAACAAGATTAGAGCCTACAAACTGCAGGAAGAAGGCTTGGACACCGTAGATGCCAACACACACCTTGGCTTCCAGCCCGACGAGCGCGACTATGGCGTTGGAGCGGAAATTCTCCGCCAACTTGGCGTTAAGAAGATTAAACTCCTGACAAACAATCCTGTAAAACGTGTAGGACTCGAGGCTTACGGCTTGCAGATTGTCGAGAACGTGCCAATCGAGATAAAGCCTAACCGCTTTAACGAGAGATATTTGAAAACAAAAATGGAGCGAATGGGTCACACCCTTCACTTCAACAAATAAATTACAAACAAAAAAAACATTTAACTATGGCAAATTATCCTAATTTCGACCAGTTTCAGTCTAAGGTTGGTTACACCACAGAATCAAGCAGCCGCTCATTCTATTCAGAGAACGCAGTTGCAACTCTAATGCGCAACATGTACGCATGGATGGCTATCGCACTTACAATAACAGGCTTCACAGCCTTTGCTGTTGCAAATTCGTACTCTCTGATATATGCAATCGCCACAAATTCTATATTGTTCTACGGACTCATCTTCGCAGAATTAGGACTTGTGTATTTCCTCTCATCACGAATCTTCAGAATGTCGTTTGCTACGGCAGGATTGCTCTTCGCCGTATATTCGATAATCAACGGAGTAACATTGAGCCTTATCTTCTTGATTTACGAGATTGGTTCAATCGTCTCAACATTCTTCATCACAGCCGGAACATTCGGCGCGATGGCAGTAGTCGGCTCATTCCTGAAGAAAGACCTCAGTTTCATCGGCCGCTTTGCGCTCATGGCACTTATCGGCCTCATCATCGCTGGCGTCGTTAACATTTTCATGAGAAGCGAGGGCTTCAGCTTCATCATCGCAATTATCGGCGTGCTCGTGTTCACAGCCCTCACCGCCTACGATGCTCAGAAGATGAAGAACGTTATTGCAGAGAACGGCTAAGAGATTAACGAAAACACACAGAAACTGGCACTTATTGGCGCACTCGAACTGTACCTTGATTTCGTTAACTTGTTCTTGTATCTGCTCAGACTTTTGGGCTCACGCAGAGACTAATCATCAAGAAATAGAAAAAATCTGTTAAAAATGCGGTTTACAAGTCATTTTGTAAACCGCATTTGCTATTTTTCGTTAATATTTTTTGAAGAATAAAGAAAAGTTCGTACCTTTGCACACCAGTTTAAACAACAATAGATAACTTATAGAATAATGAACCAACTATCCGACCGTCTGAACAGACTTTCGCCTTCGGCTACCCTTGCAATGTCGCAGAAGAGTAGCGAGCTAAAGGCACAGGGAATTGACGTTATTAACCTAAGTGTAGGTGAGCCAGACTTCGACACTCCCGACTACATCAAGGAGGCAGCAAAGAAGGCAATCGACGAGAATTACTCAAGATATTCTCCGGTTCCGGGCTATCCAGCACTTCGCAACGCCATCGTAGCCAAGTTGAAGAACGAGAACAACCTCGACTACACTCCAGCGCAGATTCTTTGTTCAAATGGCGCCAAGCAGAGCGTGTGCAACACCATCATGGCACTCGTAAACGAGGGCGACGAGGTAATCATACCTGCTCCATACTGGGTTAGTTACCCACAGATGGTCAAGTTGGCAGATGGCGAGCCTGTAATCGTAGAGGCTACTTTCGAGCAGAACTTCAAGATTACTCCAGAGCAACTCGAGGCAGCCATCACTCCAAAGACACGCGCACTCATCCTCTGCTCTCCATCAAACCCAACAGGTTCGGTTTACACTAAGGAGGAACTCGAGGCTCTTGCAGATGTACTGAAGAAGCACGAGCGCGTAATCGTTATTGCCGACGAGATTTACGAGCATCTTAACTATACCGGCATAAAGCACGCAAGCATGGCATCGGTAGATGGCATGAAGGAGCGCACGGTAATCATCAACGGTGTGTCAAAGGCATACGCAATGACTGGCTGGCGTATAGGTTTCATCGCCGCTCCAGAGTGGATTGTAAAGGGCTGCAACAAGCTTCAGGGTCAGTACACAAGCGGTCCGTGCTCAGTATCGCAGAAGGCTGCCGAGGCTGCATACACAGGTTCGCAGGAGCCACGCGAGACTATGCGCAAGGCATTCGAGCGTCGTCGCGACCTTATCGAGAAGTTAGCAAAGGAGATTCCGGGATTCGGCGTAAATCACCCTACTGGTGCTTTCTACCTCTTCCCAAAAATCGACTCTTACTTCGGAAAGTCATACAACGGCACAACCATCAACAACTCAACCGACTTTGCAATGTACCTGCTTAACGAGGCACACGTTGCAACAGTAGGCGGTGACGCCTTCGGAAGTCCAAAGTGCTTCCGCATGAGCTACGCTACAAGCGATGAGAACATCACCGAGGCAATGAAGCGCATCAAGGAGGCTTGCGCTAAGCTGAAATAAGACCTATTTCACAGACTTATATAATAAACCAACGGAATCTTGTCCGTCCTTAACTGGGCGGGCAAGATTTTTCTATATAAAGCAATCATATTTGCACATAAATATTTATTTTTTTGATACAAGTCAAGAAAGAAATTACCTTTTTAAAATACAAACAGCAAACATCTTCCTTTTTCATTTTTTTCAATACTTTTGTAGCAAATAAGTCGACTTTAAAACTACTGTACTTGACAGCAAAATAAACAAGTAGCAATGCCTGAAGCTTTTAGAAGGCTATCTAAACATTAAAAGAAAGGATGTTAAAATTCTTATGAAAAAAATCATTATTCTACTAACCTCATTGGTCTTTCTCTTCTCATGTAACGAAGAAGAAAAGACGACTACAGCAAGCAACAAGTTCAATGTCGACAAGAAAGACATCGAGATGGTTGTAAACGACTTTACTGCCAAGACATCAAAAGACGGTTTACAAATCGTCAGCATAGACTCAATCTTAAACCACGAGCATACAACAAGAGGAGGAAGCACAAATACTCCACAGAATCTGCTATACTTTGTCAAGTTGTCAGACAACTCGACCGTAATAGTTGCCGGCGACAAGCGTGCAGAACCAGTCTACGCACACATCAGCAACATCGAACTCAAATTCGGCAATGGCAAACTGCTAAACCAGAATGAAGTTCCAGAATCGTTCAGATACATGCTTGGAGTTTCTGCGGCATCAATAATGAACAGCGTAAACAGCAACAGCGAAGCAAATCCCAACTGGACAGCAAACACAACAAGAACCACAGAGGATGCTGATTACATTCAGCCTTCAAAATGCAAAGTTGCATGGGGAGAGGGCAATCCTTTCAACCTGAAATCTCCAGCCTCAAATGGCGAAAACAGTTCAGAAGGAAAGGCTCTTGCAGGCAGTACGACTATTGCTACAGCACAAGCACTTACAGTATTATGTGAAGAATTTCATATTTTCAAGGGATACCGTCTGAAAACATCATGGAGCGCATTAAGAACGCGCAACACCTTTTCAAATCAAGACGAAACAGAGGATATTTCGAATATCGTAAAAAGAATAGCTGAAAATATCGGCATATCGTACGACAAGAACGGAACAGCAAGCACCAGCACCAAAGTTGCCATAAAGTTCCTGAACTATAATCTTGGCGGAGCATACGGTCATGACAGCGATTGGGAGAAGGTTGAATTGAACATGAAAGACAATCCTTGCGGCATCTCTTTCCTATCGGGCAATCCAAAAAGCAACGGATGGATTTGGAAAAGGCTCGGAATGAATAAGCCAAGCCAAACAGAACATTGCATGCTTCTTGACGGCTATAAGAAAGTGAACGGCAGAACTCTATTCTACATCAACCTCGGATGGAACGGAGAAGGAAACGGCTATTATCTCTACGACAACAAGATATGGAATGATAACGCGCCTAAAGAATACAATCTGAACATGAGCGTTTACAACTTCCACCTCGACACCGATTTCGACGATTTTTAACGGCATAAAAAAATGCAACCTTTTCGTGAGGTTGCATTTTTCATCTTGCAAAAAAACAAAAAAAACGGGCAACCCTGTGGGAAGCCCGCTAAATCTTCTAAAAACAAAAGTCAATAGAGAAAACGATTACTTGTGGATTGCCTCAGAAGGACAAACATCAGCACAAGTAGCGCACTCTGTGCAAAGATCTGGGTCGATTACATACTTTTCACCCTCTGAAATTGCACCTGATGGACACTCGTCAATACATGTACCGCAAGCGATACAATCGTCGCCAATAATAAAAGCCATAGTCGTTTGTTATTTTATTTATTAGTACATTAAAACGAACGGCTCAAAATATCGTCCGTTCATTGTGCAAAGATAACCATTATTTTAAGTCCTACAATACTTTCAACAAAGTTTTTTTGCTAAAAATTATTTTTTGTATAAGTTTGCAATTCTTTTAAACTTATTGCGTTAATATAAACAATGACACGTCTGATTTATATATATTTTCTGCTGATTTTCGGCTTCTGCCCTGCCCTGCACGCACAGCAGCGGCGTGTGCAGAACAGACCGTACATCGTCCAGCGGCGACTGCCCGACGGAGTTCGGGTAGGAATACAGGAGCAGGGCCTCGTATTTACAAACAATGGCCGCATATCCG
>R24__coassemble_562_pt1 | contig 24449 bp, 19 predicted proteins | sample R24__metabat2_low_PE_011 | metagenome-assembled genome bin R24 | reverse complement strand
ATAAAGTATGAAATTATACTCGGAGACAATTTACACTTTTCTGAATAGATCATCTGCTGTTATCTGTTTATTTACCTTCCTTGCGTACATATTGTTATGAAGTCCGAAAGGTGTTACATAAACTATTGAAAAAGACTTCTTGGTGGATGTGACCTTCCTAAATGTACGGAGCCTTTGCTCAACATGGCTGGCATAAGCTTTTGTTATCTCGTATTCTCCGCTTGAGTATTTCATTTCACACACGCTTACAGTCTTATCATTCCTGTCAATAAGTAAGTCTATCTGACCACCAGTTTTCATGTCTTCGTCTGCGTTAACATCATTAAGCACTGCTTCCGATGGACGGTAAGCCCATGAACATGGCGAATAGAATGTTCCACTTATGCCTAAAGCGTTTACTATTTGTTCGATGTGATGCAGGCATACCGTTTCAAAAGAATAGCCAGACCATGCTGCATATTCAGGTGTACCTATCTTCTGGAGCCAATAGTTCTTTCCAACATTACTTTTATCTTTCATAAAGTGAAGATAAAAGAGAGAGAATTGGTCTGTGAGCTGAAACATTTTGTTCTTCTTCTCTTTGCCAAACGGATAATATGAGCGTATGAATTCACATGTTTCCAATTCTTTGAGCAACGTAGTGAAATTTCCATTATTAAGTACTTTAGTCTTGTTGATTAACTCCAGACGCGTCATTCCTTTCCTAGCACTGCTAAGTGCATTTATAACAGCAATATGGTTCTCTGCCTTTTTGAATAGCGAGTTATAGAGCCTATTAAACTCATCAGTCAGTTCTCCCCCGTTAGTAAAACACAAGCTATTGATATTCTCAGCCACGCTTTTGTCTTTGTCAAACAATGATAAATAGTAGGCCACACCACCAACAGCCATATAGCAGTCTATCATTTCAGGACGCTCATAGTTGAAACCTCTACTTTGGAAATATTGTTCCATCTCTTCAAGACAGAATGGAGATATCAGCATTTTGTGAGTTACACGGTTATGTAGCCCTCCTCTGGAGTTTATCAGTTTATTCAGCATCCATGAGGTGGCAGAACCACAAACTATTAGTTTTATATCCTTACGATAGTATGCCCAGTTGTTCCAAAAATGTTCCAATGCCCCAAGGAATCTGGATTTCTGTGTGTCAAGCCATGGCAGTTCGTCAATGAAGATGATTTTTGCACCACCTCCCAGCTTCTCAATATTTTTAGAGAGCATGCGAAATGCTTCTGTCCAATTCTTAGGCACACGATTGTCGTCAAAGAAATCCGACAGTGCATATGAAAAATTCAACAACTGCTCTCCTAGACGAGCATTTTCCTTACCAGTCATTCTGAAGCAGAATTGACCCTCCAACAGTTCTTTGATAAGGAATGTCTTACCAACGCGCCGTCTACCATAGACAGCAATAAACTCTGACTGTTCCGAAGAAAGATATTTCTTCAGTTCCATTATCTCTTTTTTACGGCCTACAATTGAATTTTCCATCTTATAGCATTTGTATTTTGGCGCAAAGTTAATAAAAATATTAGATTATGCCAAATAATAATGCTATATTTTGGCGCAATCTATGCAAAATATTGAGATTATGCCAAGATATAGTACTATCTATTGTGGCAAGACTAATATACCATTTGGTAATTTGGCTTTCTTTCGTTTGGTCATTTGGCAGAGTTTTGTTCGGTGATTTGGGACAAATTCATTCGGTCATTTGAAACCTCCAGATTGTAGTCTGTTGCTTTTAACCATCTATTATGCCCCAAATTCTGCGTAAACAATGCGTAAACAAACTATTTCAGTTAGGGGTATTTTGTGAGTTTCAGTGAAAATCATAAAAAATGTAACTCGTTGGATATCAGTATAGTTACAAATTATAGACTATCACAGAATATCATTATATTGGTCTCATAATCTGGAGGTCCCTGGTTCAAGCCCAGGCTGGTCCACATTGAAAATTAAGCACTTGCAAGTTTCTTGCAAGTGTTTTTTTATGTCTGCGTAAACAAACTATTTCAGTCTCCACTTTTGTGTCATGGATAGTCACGGAGGTTTTGTGACATTCAAAATCCCTTGCTGTAGTTATTAATAGCCCTGTATGACACAGAGTCAAGCAATAAATGGCTTGCCATAATCAAAATGTGATGTATTAATTTTAGACTTTTAACCTCAGACAAATGCATTCCACTTAAAGAATCTGGTTCCATAATTACAAGGTCTTTATTTTCTCCTGTGCTACAAGAATAGCATCGTCACACAAGTCACGTTCCTATTCATCTTCAACCGCATCAATGAACTTATCTGCCAACCATAAGGTAAGCATTTCCTTTTCATCCTGATGAAGATATTCGGCAAGCTTGATGACCTGTTCGCGCTTAGCTCTTCTGTCACCACGTTCAATCTTACTGAACATCGGGGTGTCTATCTCCAATACTGCTGCCAATTGTCGTTGTAGCAAACCTTGTTCTTCTCTGAGCTCTTTAATCTTATTTCCGAATAACATAGTTATTTCTTTTGTATTATCAAGAAACAAGTCTAATTGAGCTTGAAGATCTTCACGATTAGGGAGATAATATGGTAACCGGGCTTATGCTAATCGGTCTCACCCCCTGAAGAGCCTCTTGTGCGAAGTTGGATAGAGTATCTTCCGACTAATACTCCCTCCGCACGATGATCCATCGGAATGGATTTTTACCAGTCCACGTTCTGGTGAGCAGACTCACTTTCCTGTCAGAAACAAGAAGAGCGACATTTCGTTCATGGTTCGCTCAAATGCTAATGCGTTGCAAAGGTACAACATTTTCCTTAATGGAACGTAATGGTCTGATAGAAAATAGAGTATCTTTGAGCATCTTTAACTATCATACTTGGATAGAGTATGAAAATCATACTCGGAAGATTAGATGTTACCTTCATTTTGCAATGAGTCTAACAGGTTAAATGCTATCTCAGGATTTCGGAACCGAATAAGATTATCTTCAAGGGAGCGATATCCAAGGATGTTGACACTGCCGTACCAGATGGTGCTTTTGTCAATAATGGCAGCATGAAGGGATATATGATCTTTGTAGATGACAGATATTCCCAGATGTTGCAAACTTATCGTGTCTTCATTCTCTTCTTTTGTATACAACACTATCTCTATACCATTTGCCATTAAATCAGCAAGACGGTCTGCAATCTGTGAGTGTCGTCCAATTTTTACTTTCGGGCATGAGACAACAACAGATTGCCTAGCCTTTGACAAGTCGGTGATAAATGGCGATTCAAAGTTCTGACCGTCGTAAATCACATCGGTAATAGGAAATAGACTGTCAAAAGCTTCGTTGTTACGGATTCTATATCCGATGGAAGAGTAACCTTTCAACCGCTTGCGATACATGGACTCACATACAGGAACACGGATGTCAATGTAGTCGTAAATCTGGACATCTTGTTTGCCTTCATACTCCCGATGCAAACGTCCTGCATATTGGGCCACAATACCTTTCCAAGCTACTGGAGATACAAGAAACAGCGTGTCAAGCCTTGCATAGTCAAAGCCCTCACCAACATATTTTCCTGTAGCGACTATGACAAGCGGCTCTGATGATGGAATAGATTGTAGATGTTCCATCTTCTGCCGTTTCTCCTTGGTGCTTTCGGAGCCAATAAGAGTGATGACATTCGGACAATGAGGTTTAAGCAATTCCGCCAATGTTGCCACATGGGAGGTTCGACTGGTGAGGATGATGGGAGAGCGACCTTCTTTCAGGACTTCAACAACATCCTTGACGATAAATAAGTTTCGATATTCATCCTCTGCCAGTTGCTCGGCGACTTTTGTATACGAGAGATCACTACCTGCAATGGGTCTGAATGGTGTAAAACGAGGTACCAGCAAACGCTCGAATGTCTGGTTTAACATCTGACTCTTTGCGTCTGCACTGTATCGTATCGGACCACACTGCATGAAGATGATGGGCTGGCGCCCGTCTTTACGAATGGGTGTTGCCGTTAAGCCGTACACATAACTGGCATTGACTGCTTTTAGGATCTGCTCAAAGTTTACAGCTGATACATGGTGGCACTCGTCTGCAATCACCATTCCATATTCCTTGACGAAAGGTTTTACTTCATTGTCAGATATGCATGACTGCATTAAAGCTATGTCAATGATGCCATGAAGTTTGTTGCCAGTTGATGATAAAGTGCCAATGGGTGATAGCAGCTTTCTTCGTTTGCGCTTGCCCACGTTCTCCTCAGGGATTGTATCAATCGTCAAAAACTGCTCCAATGCCTTTGCCCATTGGTCAAGTAAGGCTTTTGTGTGAACAAGTATCAGCGTGTTTACTCCACGTTTTGCTATCAATCCTATTGCTGTCACTGTCTTACCAAATGCAGTTGTAGCGGAGAGTACACCATTATTATTGGATGCCAAAACATTGACTGCCTCTTGCTGATTGTCCCTTAACACGCCATTGAACTGAACGGAAATCGGTTTGCCATGGTTGCTTTTGTCTTCAATTCGATAAGGAACGCCCTTTTCCTTTAACAACGTAATGACTGCATCCTCGCATCCACGAGGTAAAGCGAGATATTCATCATCTATGTCTACACAGGAAATGATGCGAGGCGTTTGATAGGTTGACAGTCTCAATGCCTGTTTGCTGTAAAATTCTGGATTTCGGAATGAAGCAATTCGCCTAAAGTGATTGAGAACCTTTGATGAAAGATGGCTCAGAGGTATATAAAGCATGTTTGACATGGTGCCAACAACCTCTGATGAGAAATCGCTTCTTTCTATTTTTGTTGGCACAGGAACTTCCCATGGCTTGCTCTCACTGGTCTTTGAAAGCTCACCAAGAGGCTGAATGCTGGAAGTCCTTTTCAAAATATCCTCTAGCACCTGTTCTGAGAGCTTGCCAACATTCAACAAGAATTCCCATTGGTCAGGGTATGGTTCAAAATCCTCATCTACAAACACGCTATTGCCATGTTTCCTGGCATTCCCCTGTAGCGGCATGGCAACTAAATTGCCTAGTCCTCCTTCCGGCATCGTGTCTTGATTAGGAAAGAAACGGTCGTATGATTTGAAACCGATTTTCCCGTTTCTGCTCATCGCCTCAGTAAGTATGGCATTGCCAAGTCTTCGAGCCTTGACTGCCAGCACAGAGGTCTCAAAGAAAATCCATACATGGGCGCCATTGCCTGAACGGGAACGCTCTACAGAGCAAGGAATACTCCAGCTCTTGCAGACATCAATGAATGCCAGCACATCATTTTGATATCCACGTTCGCAGTTCTTGTCATCAAAATCCGTACACAAAAGATGACAAGTGTTGTCTTCATTAAGAACATAAAGACCAATTACATCCCTGCCATCGGCATCTTTGCCTTCCAAATGTCGATAGACATCATTATCAGTAAGAGGCGAGAACTGACGATTGGGACAATCGGCACATTTGAATGTCCTCTTGTCGCAAAGTGGAGTCCATTCATTCTGACACACAGGCTGGTAGCCTGCTTTCCCACTTGTCTTGCTGTACCACCTACGGGCAAACACGTCTTCACGCCCTTTGAAAAGGCTTCTAAACAAGTCCACTTTCTCCTGAAGAGACAAATTTTGCATTGCCGTCGGTTTCTTTTCTGTGGGCGTGACATCTTCGCCAAGCCTTTTTCTAAGCTCGGTATTCTCGGCTTCCAATTCTTTTATTCGTTCAAGAAGCTGCTGACGTTCTATTAACCACTCATGTTGCTGCATAGATTCTTTAATTGCCACAATATGGGTATTGTGATTTAAAGCCCTGTAAGATCAAATTTATATACTTTCTCTTCTGCCTGTATCTGCTCGAAAAAGGTTATCATATAGATGGGATAGTAAACAACTCTTCCCTTTGTCTGGACATTCTCTTGACAGAACACATAAGCCTTTGGAACGGCATATTCTTCATTCTCCATCACATTGGAGAGTGCATTGTGGCGTTCATAGTCTTTACCTGACTTAACTTCTATCGGCAGCATGTTACCAGCATACTCTACCACAAAGTCCAACTCTCCTTGCTTCTTGCTGTTGAAATAGTATAGTGAATGTTGCTGTGCTTCAGAGAAACCATGAGCATACAGTTCCTGGGCAACAAGGTTTTCAAAGACTGAGCCAAAGTTGATGTTTGGATTAGGGCTGAGCAATCTGGCCTGAATATTTCCTCCATACATGGCAGCAAGCAGCCCTACGTCGTTGAGGAAAAGTTTGAACAGGTTTCGCTGTTTGTTCAACAGTAGAGGGACTCGAGGTTCCTCAACATTGTATGCAGGAATAGCCACTCCAGCATCCCTTAGCCACAAGAAACTGTCCTCATATTTACTGAATCGTGCTTTTTCGTTCAGCTCTTTGAGAATAAAGCGTTTATTTTTTGCATTAAGCTCGGATGGTATAAGGTCGTAGATTTCTTCTATCTGCAACTTGTGGTCATGGTCATATTGGGTGATGTCTCTCTTATAAGTACGAATGATTCCGCGTTGTTCTTCATACACTCGGCGCAAGTTGTTAGTGTCAAGATACTTTTGAACAGCCGCGGGCATTCCTCCAACGATAAGATATAGGCGAATGGCTTCCAACATTCTCTTGTGAATAAATTCATCAACAGGTCTCTTCTCCTCAAAACACGTTCGCAAATGACTAATGACATCTGTGCCAATACCAATAGCCTCAAAAAATTCCAGAAGGTCAAGGGGATACATTTCTATTTCATCCATGTAGCCCACGGGGACACTACGCAGGTCATCCAACTCAACACCAAGTAAAGAGCCACTCATCACATACTTGTAACTGCCCTCGTCCACAAGGAACTTGATTGCTGTTACTATCTCCTTGCACTCCTGTACTTCATCGAAGAAAATCAATGTTTTCCCGGGAACCAATGGCTTTTTAGTGAAGGCAGACAGTCGCAAAAGCAAATCTTTTGCTCCCTTCTGCTCACTGAACAGTTCAATGGCATCGGGCTGTTCTACGAAATTGATTTCAACAACATTGTCAAAACACTCCTTACCGACCTTCCTAATGGAAAAGGTCTTGCCAACTTGTCTGGCTCCTGTTACCAACAGAGAACGCCTGTCGTTGAGTATAAAGTTGCGTATTAGCTCGTCAGCTTTGCGTTTTAACATATCAAATAAACTTTGTGGGTACAAAGGTACAATTTTTCGCTTAAACACAAGCGTGAATTGCAAACAAATTACACTTTTCCAAGGTTATTTAATGTATTTCATTACACTTTTCCAAGGCTATAATAGTGTAGAATATACATTTATCCAAGATTAGAATGGCTTTTTCATCCGTATGTCCTTCACATTGTGAGCTAAACTAAGACTTGAGTTTAAAACTGCCTGTTTGCCCCCAAATTCTGCGTAAACAATGCGTAAACATTTTGTTTCAGTTAGGTGTGTTTTTTGATATTCATAGAAAATCGCATTTTTTGTAAAATGTTGATATTCAGTACACTTTTTTAATCAACGATATATCATAGAATATCACTTTAAGATACTCATAATCTGGAGGTCCTTGGTTCAAGCCCAGGCTGGTCCACATTTATTTTTAAATCGGCAACTCAAAAAGAACAGAGTTGCCGATTTACTTTTTTCCAAAAAAGAGCACGTCAGATCAAAAAAAATTCCATCTCTCAAACCACGATCTTTTGTATATTATCACAGGGTTATTCCGAATTCGGATAAAGGATTGCAACAATTATCAAAAGATAGCCAGTCAGACACAGAATTGGGGCGATGACGATTATGCGGAACGAGAAGATTTCGGGATTGAAGGACTGTTCGGTACTTCCTGAGCAAAGCATCAGAATGTAGCCTGCAAGGACTACAAAGCACGATGCCATGACGATTCGCCTTCTGGTTAGTTTGTCGAGGAAACGAGCCTCAACCTTTCTGAAATTGCTTGATGTGAGATTCATATTGTTTACTGTATTGATGATAGATTTTTGTTCTGTCGAATTGCTTTGCAACAGCAAGTGCCCAGCCCATAGTCTGCACCCATGAATACCAAGTCTGGAAAGAGCCGGAACGGCGCGAAGGGGCGATGGTCTCAATCCATGCGAGCCACTCGTCGGAACGGCGCAACAAATTGCGCACGATTTCGTCTCCCTGCTCGGGCTGATTGGTCATGTAGAAACATCGTGCCATAGAAAGCGCCGATTCGGTATAAGGTACATTTTCCGGCGGCATCTCATGCTGCCATTTGCGGCACACGGCAACAGCCCGTCTGGTGTCTCCCTGATTCAGAAGCGAGTCGATGAGCACTCCCATAACAAACTGATGCATATCCGCCATGCGTCTTACGTCCTCATCAACATAGATTCCTTTTGTTTTAAGACCGCCAAAGCGGAAGCGATGCATTATGTTTTCGTAAAGCCTCTCAACATCAACCTGCTGGTAGGCAGATGCTGGAGAGACGCGATAAGCCAGCCCCTCGAGCACAAAATGGTCGCGGAGGAAAGGCACGTTATCCGGGCCCAAGCCGACGGATATGTAGACGGGGCGACTCCAGTCGGCTTTCGACAGCATTTCAAGCACCATCAAGTCGCTTTTGTACAAGACTTTCTTATCCTTCAGAGAAAGAGCCATCGTGCCCGAGCCGGAAGTGACGGTTACGCTATCGGTCGGAACACATTGCATCTCAGCCTCATCGTTTAGTATCCATTTGCCGATGATGTTCTTGAGTTCGAACGGTTCTTTGCCAAAGGCCTCAACGGCTTCGTCGGGATGATGCTTCATACATTCCTTCACTTCGTTTTTCCATTCAGGACGAACACACGCATATTCGCGTTTTCCTTCCTGATAATCCTCATGATGCCAACTTATTGGCAAGGCTGGAGAATCGTAGGCAGGCCGTTTCATCTGGTCGATATACCAATCAGTCTGGAGATATTCAAGATTGCAGACTCGCGTGTCGGTTCTGAAGCCCTCGACCTCCTGATTGTACCAAAGCGGAAATGTCTCGTTGTCGCCGCTTGTCAGGATGATTGGATTCCCTTCGCGTTGCATACTTTCGAGATAGTTTGCCCCGAAATCGCGACACATATAACGGCCTGAGCGGTCATGGTCGTCCCAAGTCTGGCCGACCATCTGCAACGGCACAAGCAGACAGATTATTGCGCCAGCAACCGCAGCCGTCAGAGCCTTGTTTTTAAGCAATTTCTGAAGGAATGCGATGACGCCTCCCACTCCCACGCCAATCCAGATTGCAAAGGCGTAGAAAGAGCCTGCATAGGCATAGTCGCGTTCGCGCGCCTGAAGCGGCGTCTGATTCAGATAGACGACAATGGCGAGTCCCGTCATCACAAACAACAACGCGACAATAAGAAGTTGATGTCTGCCCTCGCTCCGCCTGCGCCATTGCCAGACTATTCCTGCCAAGCCAAGAATGAGCGGCAAAGCGTAGAACACGTTGCGCCCCTTGTTCTGCGCCAAATCCGAAGGAAGTTCCGACGTGTCGCAATCAAGCAGCCAGTCGTCAATCCACCCGAAGCCCGTTATCCAGTTGCCATGCTCAACCTCGCCATGTCCCTGAATATTGTTCTGCCGTCCGACAAAGTTCCAAAGAAAGTATCGCCAGTACATGAAGTTCACCTGATAAGTCAGAAAGAAGCGCAGGTTCTCGCCCATTGTTGGCATGCCGTTCTGCTTCTCTACTCCGTTCATCCACTCTTCGTAAGCCTTGGCATGACGGGCAGAATACATTCGTGGAAAATTCATGCTATTCTTGTAAACCACCTGCGTGTCGTGGCGAACAACATCGTATTGACACTTCGAAGAATCGGCAGATGGTCGGTAGATGGCTCTACCCTCTTCGTTCTCAGCCTCATAGTCAATCTCGCTGCAATAAGCAGGGCCGTAGAAAAGCGGAGTGTCTCCGTACTGCTCACGATTCAGGTAACTTCCCAACGAAAAGATATTTCCGGGCGCATTCTCGCACATCGGCGTATTGGCATTAGCCCGAATGAAGATGACTCCGTAACTGCTGTAGCCTGCCAATATCATTAGAAGGCAAGCCAGCGACAATTTCAGAATCCTCTTCCGAACCCTATAATATGCAAAGACGAGCGTTCCCGTCAGCAGAACAATATAGAAGACGAGTCCTGTATTATACGGACAGCCCATCACGTTGGTAAACAGCAGTTCGAACCATCCGCCAACCCTCACCACTCCGGGAATGAGACAATAGAGAATGATGCTCACCAGCAATCCGCCAGCCACGAGCGTCTTTATAATTCCGAATTTTGTGACACGCTCGGCCTTTCGGAAATAGACAACGAATGACATAGCCGGCAGGCAAAGCAAGCAAAGCAGATGCACGCCTATAGAAAGTCCTGTGATGTAGGCAATAAGAATAATCCATCGGTCGCTCTGCGGTAAGTCGGCTTCGTCCTCCCATTTCAGTATTAGCCAGAACATCAGGGCCGTCAGGAAACTGGAGAAGGCATAGACTTCAGCCTCAACAGCCGAGAACCAAAACGTGTCGCTGAAGGTATAAGCCAACGCTCCCACCACGCCGCACGCCTCGATATTTATGACTTTTTCAATAGTCAGACTATCATCAGAATGGCATACCAGCCTTCTGACAAGATGCGTGATTGTGAGAAACAAGAAGAATATACAGCCCGCACTCAGAAGAGCAGACAGCCTATTCACCATAAGAGCAACCTGCGAAGGGTCTTTGGCAAACTGCGAGAAGATATTTGCCGCCAACATAAAAACCGGCGCGCCCGGCGGATGCCCAATTTCCAATTTATATCCGCACGCAATAAATTCAGGACAGTCCCATAAACTTGCCGTCGGCTCAACGGTCAGGCAATAAACAACAGATGCTATGGCAAAAACGAGCCACGCCATGCAGGTGTTGATTTTCGAAAATGTTGTTTGCTTTATCATACCTCGTTCGTTTTTCCGACAAAGCTAACAGCAAGAGTTCGAACAAGGCTAAAAAACTTCCTGACATTTGTCTGACATTTATCCAGCTAAAACCCATCTGTCTGATTTACAACCAGTAAAGTAAAACCACAACAAATGTCATATTCGGCTTTTACAGAAGACATGCAGAAGGTTTATGCTATTGCATATTGGTGCAAAAGCGGAATATCGAAAGATACTTACAGCCCATAGAGACTGTATTCGTTATCCCCAGGATTCCTTCGGGATTCCTTCGGGATGCGTTCGGGACGAAACGGCTGTAAGAAACGCAATCAAACGGTTAATTTGTTTCAACAAACCGCCAGAAAAATATTGAATGTAATCCCGAACTCGCACATGATAACAAGTAAGTTTCGAGAAACGACAAAAAAAGCGTAAAACACTCATTTTCGTGAAGTATTTTACGCTTTTACTTTATTTCTTCTCTTTTGCCTCGAAAGCAAACTTCTTGTCGGCGTTTCGCCTGACAATTATATTCTCGCTCTGTTTGCCAAGGTTGAAACTTCCCGTCAAATCGGTTCGGGCATCGACAACCATCAGCATCGAGTTGTCCTCGAAACGGCAAATCGGAATCTTAACGCTATCACGCTGCACCACCTTATTGTACAGCAGACTGTCGTTTACATAAACCTTTATCGAGTCGCCCACGAAACCGCTTTGCAGTTCAATTCCGTACGACTCCTGATATTGTTTTACCGCCATTCTTTCGAGGCACATGTTCATAAAGATGAACACCACACCAAACACGGCAACAGCCATGAAAGCCACTCCCCACATGAACGAACGGTTAAACCTTGATGCCTTGTTTTGTATCATATCATTTCTTCTTTTCTTTCTTTACAGGAGCAGGAGCCGAAAGAATCTTTGTGTACTCGTCTGAGTTCAAGACTCTTATAGCCTCGTCTATCACTTTGTCGTGCTGGTTGCGCTCAAGAACGCCACCCTTCTGATAGAACCATCTCAAGGCAAGTTCCTGAGTTATCAACTCGCAGATGTTCTTCTTGAAGTGGTTGAGGTCGTGCTCAGTATTGTGTGTCAGTTTCTTCTCGAGCGAAGCAAGTTCGTCCTTAATATCCTCCGAATATCCCTCAAACTTGGCAATATCCTTCAGAACCTTCAGCGTCTTCTCGCTCTGGCGGTCGTACTTGAAATCTCCGTCAATCACCTTCTTCTTGAACACCTCATAATCGGCATCGGTATAGTTTATCTCCTTTGCTGATGCAGGCTTTGGATGAGATGCCACATACTCGTTGGCATAATCGAACAGGATATCGTCGTTTGCCATGTAGTAGATGAGGTTCGGTAGACTGTCGCCAGCCACAACGATGTCGGGCAGGATACCACCGCCGTCGCGCACCTCACGACCAGCCGCTGTCTTGTATACGGTTGTCAGGCTGTCTGGGATTCTGCCCACCGAGCCGTCCTCGTTTCTGTGCTCATAGTCAATAGCCTGAATACATCTTCCGCTAGGAATGTAATACTTTGCAGTCGTAACCTTCAGACCGCCGCCGTAAGGAAGATCGTGCACCACTTGCACAAGACCCTTTCCGTAAGTTCGTGTTCCGATAATCACGGCGCGGTCGAGATCCTGTAACGAACCCGAGAGAATCTCGCTTGCCGAAGCCGACGCGCTATTCACAAGCACGGCCAAAGGAATCTCGGTATCGAGCGCGTCCTTCGTTGTCTTGTAAACCACACACGACGATTTAACCTTTCCCTTGTTCTGCGCAATCATCTTGCCCTTCGGAACAAAAAGATTTGCAATATCAACAGCCTCAGACTCCAGACCGCCGCCGTTGTTGCGAAGGTCGATGATAATTTTCTTTGCACCTTGGCTCTTCAGTTCGATAACAGCACGGCGAACCAACTTAGACAAGCCTTCTTGTGTAAAACTGTTAAGACAGATGTAGCCAATGCCATCGGCAACCATGTCGTAGCAAGTGAGCGACGGAATCTGAATGTTCTTTCTCGTTATCTTAAATTCGAGAGGCTTGTTAACGCCTGCGCGCTTTACCTTCAGAATGAAACTTGTATTTGGGTCGCCTCTAAGCTGGTTACTTACCGAAGATATATAGTCAGAAACCGGTTTGTCGCCCTTCTTCGGAATGTCCTTTCCGTCGATTGCCAGAATAACGTCGCCAGCCTTTACGCCAGCCACGAGAGCAGGCATATCCTCGTACGGTTCTGAGATTACGGCTCTGTCCTCAGCCTTGTAATAGCGGATTATCGCGCCCATTCCGGCATACTTTCCGGTAACGAACATCTTCAAGTCCTTCGACTCGTCTTCCGAGAAGTAGACCGTATAAGGGTCGAGTTCGTTCAACATACCGTTGATACCGGCGTGGATTATCTTTTCGTTTTTCACCGTATCAACATAATGCATATTCAGCTCTTTCACCACCGAGTTGAATATATCTATATTTTTAGACAACTCAAAATTCTGCTTTTGTGCCTTCATGCCTGCAACCATGCACAGACCGAAGAAAATCAACATATATCTTTTCATACATTATTTAATTTGGTTACAAATATAGCGCAAAAAACAAAAATCAGATACAAAATTGTATTTTTTTTCTGAATTGTTTGGTTATTTAAAAATTTGATATTACTTTTGCACCGCAATTCTGAAACAAACATGCTTCAATAGCTCAGTTGGTTAGAGCACCTGACTGTTAATCAGGGGGTCGTTGGTTCAAGCCCATCTTGAAGCGCACAAAAAAGGAATCTGCATCTCGCAGGTTCCTTTTTTCATTTTTCTACAACTTAGACCGTAAAAGTACCAACCTTAAACTAAACCGTCACATTTTTTGTTAAATAATGCTTAAAAATTTGTCTATTTATATATTTTTTTGTTGTTTTGCATATTACATTAGGGCAAATTGTGCTCTTTTGTAAAAACTATGATGTACATTAATAGTAATCTAAAGAATGAAATTGATGAAGAACGCGTTAATTAGGACGCTAAACGGAACCTTGATTTCAGCTTGTCTGATCACAGCAATGGCCAGCTGTTCAAGCGAGGAGATCAACAGTTCTGTACCAAGCGAAAATGAGCGAACAGTACCTTTGGCACTTAAAGAAGGTTCCTGTGCCAAAATCACAAGAAGCAGCGCCATCATCGACTCTGCCTCTATCAGTTACATTGGAGTCGTGGGTTACGGCTATGCCTTCATCCCCGACAAAAACGACCGAGGAGTATTCTACAAGAGTAACAACAAATGGACTTTGCATCCCGACCTTCTTTCGGAAACGGGAATGACGAAGAACGTGTATCTGTCTAAGAACAGAACCGATTTGTTTGCATACTCTCCTGCCGTAGACTCGGAAAGCAAGCCCGATTTTACGAACATCAACTACGAAAACAAGTCGATAACATACAAGCAGCCGAACATCGTAAGGTTCGACTCTGCTTTCTACAACGGAACAGACTACCTGTTCGGTTGCGAATATTTCAGATACAAGCAGGACAAGACACGCACCATTGCTACAGCCTACAGCGCACTTGGACAAGATACGGCAAGTTTCATGATGCTGCACTCTCAGGCTGCCATCGTGCTGCGATTCACCCGCGGTTCGTCTTACCGTGACGATAAACTGCTGAAAGGTGAGATTCAGAACATCACCCTCAGCAACGGATACAACAAGACTTTCATCTGTACCGAAGGTGAAATGCAGTTCGACCCTACCCTCGACGACAACACCCGCATCAAGGGCAAGACGTTCGAATCGACCTTGCAATGGCAGAAAGAAGACGGCTCGCCTATCCTAACCCTCGACAATCAGGTAGGAAACATAGTTACCTGTATGGCGTTCGTCGCTCCAACCGAAATTAAAAAGGCTGAGTGCGACGAAGAACTGTTCACGTCAAGTTCCAGAACGAAGAAGTTTGTTAAGGGCAATGTTTACGACAATCTTCTGAAGATTAAACTGCTCTGCGATAACACGGAGATGACAGTCTACACAAACGAAATTCCAAGATGGGAGGCAGGAAAGAGATATTTCTACAATATCCGCGTAATTGCCAACGCACTTTGGATTGACAACGTGTATGTTGACGAGTGGCTCAACGGAGATGTCAGCGGAATGACAGGCTCTGGCGAAGGTATAGGAGATGAATTTGAACTGGATTAAACATTTAGGCAGTATGATTAAAAAGATATTTACAGTAGCCTTTGTCGTATTGGCAATATGCTCATGCAAAAACGACGACGTCGTTGTGCCAGACAGCCCCGAATCCAACAGCTATCTGACAATTGGCAGCACATTGGTTGACGCGAGCGAGGACAACACTACGCGAAGCGCAGGAAACGCTTTTACAAGCAGCAAGAGCAACACAGGCTGGAGCGAGGGCGACCAGATGGGTATCTGGTGCATCAACACCGAGCTTGCACACTTCAAGATTCACTCAGATCTTGCTTGCTCTAACACAATCGCAACATTTACAAATGCAGGATGGGACATCGAAGGAGCCCGTCGCAGACTTAACTCTCCTTACCTTGCCGCCATGTTTGCATACTATCCATACGTAAAGAACTATGCTACAACCGACAAGGAAGTTACGGCAGACTCAATTCCTATCCGAATTGCAGAACAGCACGACGTAATATACGGCAGCAACCTGCATAGCGAAGACGCCGAGTTGAACCGTGCAATGAACATTGCATACGATTCGGATCTTATCAACGATGAGACCGAAGGCATTCTTTCGAACAGAAACATGCGCGCGAACCTTTATATGCATCACGCATTAGGATTGGTTGAGTTCAGAATAAGAAGACGCAACTATTCAGGACTGGGTCACATAGACCGTGCCGTAATTACCGACGAGACTAACCGTTTCGTAAACAACGCGGTACTTACCGTTTGGTTCGACTACAACGATACCGAAAGATACCGCATGGTTGGCGGAGGCGACATTGAATCTGTTGTAAAGAATCTGCCAAACACAAAGAAACTCCCTCAGTTCGAGGAGAGACTGAGAGACGACGACGGAAAGTTCATAGACGAATACACCCCTATCGACCTTGGTCGCGTAAAGGCTGTTGACTATACAAGCAGTCTTACATCCATGACACCTGAGGTGATTCTGCCAAACGATACAGTTACTCGTGTTTCTGTAAACTTCTTCGTTGCTCCGCAGAAGAAGATTAAGCCTACGCTGAAGGTTTACTTCGACGGCGAGGACAATCCGTTTGAATTCACATTCGACAAGGAACTGGAGATTAAGGCCGGCTACCGCTACGTTCTCTACGGAAGAGTTGACGGCGGTAACTACCTGTACTTCGGCGAGCCACAGGTTGTTAAGTGGGACGAAGAGATTAACATCGACCCTAAGCCTAACGACGGCGAGGAAAACATTCCTGTTGAACAAGAACAGAACATTCATATACAATATTAAGAAATACATATCATTATGAAAAATAAATATTCATATATCATTCTTGCGGCTGCTATTGCAGGCCTCACATCTTGCTCTTCTGAAAGCCAAGATTTAAACATCGAAACATTAGAGAATGAATGTTCATTCTTGAGCTTCAGTCCGTCGTTGGATGTTACTTTGTCATCTGAGTCAAAAGCAAAGACTCGTCTTTCCGACCCTCTTGACGCAAACTACGCATACTTCGAGCCGGGTACATACAACTTCGGAATCTGCGTAATGCAGAACGACTGCGCCAACGGAAGCGTTATTGAGGAGAACTCTTACGTGCCTTGGAAGGTTGGCGACACAAAGGCCGAGACAATGTGGAGAAACTCTGGATTCCAGTCATACTACAACATTAACGGCGAATACAGAAAAATCAGCGCAAATACTTCAGATACAAACAGCGAACTTAACTGGTATCTGACTTCTGCCACAGGCAAGGAGCTTTATCTGAGCAAGGACAAGGCTTCTGTAGCTCTCAGACGCAAGGAGGACAAGCTGCCAAAGATTTTTGCATACTATCCTTGGCAGGAGATTTCTACTTGCCAGAAGATTCCGGTAAACAACTTCAACATCGACTATCTGTACGCCACTCCAATCCAGATTCAGGAGAGCGACTTTATAGAGAACGACAACAAGCGCGATTACTATCGTGCAAAACTTCGCTTCAACCACGTTACCGCAAAGGTTATCTTCGATATCGTAAACCAGAACAAGACTGAGGAAGACTCAATCTACAGCGCAAAAATATGGGGAACGACAATCGCCACAAGCGGTTACTATGACATTGCTAACGGCGGCTTCACAGTTGGCGAATTCGGAGCTATCACAAGCAACAAAGAGCCTGCGCTGGTTATACCTGCACAGACTAAGATATCCGACGCATTCACATTCTACATTGCGCCAATATCTACTCCTACAGCTGCCGATGGCGACGACTTCTTCAAAGTTATGTTCGACATCTGGAGCCTTCGCGAGAACACAACTTCGGCTACAATGCCTAAGATTGCATACGAGAAGGGAAAGCAGTACAGAATAACTGTCTACATCTCTTCAAACAGAGTTCAATTCGGCGAGCCACAAGTTGAGGACTGGATTCCTGTAACCATCGATAAAGATATCATCCTATAAAAGAACGACCAATGAAAAGGCTAAATTTATTAACAACGTTAGCAGTTGCTCTCGGAATAGGCTTTGCAAGTTGTTCTGAGGATAACCTGCCGATTGGACCAGACGTCGACACCGTTGTAGAAAGTGATCTGAAGATTACAAGAGCAGCGCTGGAGACAAACGATCCGTGGATTGCCTTGGGCTTTAAGAAGACGGGCAACACATGGAGCGCGCTCGGCAACTATAACAAGAAGGATAATAAAGATACTGCAAGATACAAGATTACATTCGACGAGGATGTGCTGAAATACCGCTTCATCGCGGCAACTCCACAGCAGGCAAACATCATCACGCTGAAGGAGAACGACAGCACTACATTTGCCGTAAATCTTGCACACTCTTCAGACGTTGCCATCTCGTACAAAGACGTGAAGTTCTCTCGTCCTACCGACAAGACTCAGATTATCGACTCGACAATCGCCTTGCCAAACATGCGCCATCAGGCTGCATTGCTGGGCTTCAACATCAGCATGCAGGACAAGCGCAACAGCAACGGCGAGCAGATGAACCCATTCTACGGCTGGTACATCAAGATTGATACCTTCCAGCTGCACAACGTTCTGAAAGAAGGCGTTATGCGCTTCATCAAGGATGGAGAGAACAAGGGCAATCAGGCCGACAAGGTTGAGGAGACATCGGGCAAGTTCATCGTGACATCGCAATGTGCCTTTACAAACAAGCCATCGAGCACTACTCAGTATGTGCAGGTGGCTATGGTGCCATACAAATACAGCGAGACTCACAGCGTAACTGCCGACCTTATCATGCACCTTATCAACCCTGCCGACCCAACCGATACTCAGCGCGTATCGTACACCGTAGGTTTGTTCAGTCTCGACGAGGCAGACGAGCAGACAGCCCTGAACATCTTCAGCGGCAGAGCATACTCGTACAACCTGAAGATTGCAGCATCGCAGCCTCAGCTCTTCCTCTATGTTTCTGACTGGGACGGAGATGAGCAGACAAGCAACACAACCGTAGGCGGCGGCAACAATACCGAAGGTACAAACGATGACGGAACTCCAAAGACTCCAGACAACGTAAGCGACTGGATTATCGGATGGGAGTCTACTTGGGGCAATGGTGGAAACAACAATGACTATAATTCATTAGGAGATTAACAGAATATGAACAAGTTCTTTAAATCAAGCATACTGATGGCTTTCGTAACAGCCATCTCAACAAGTACTCTCATAACAAGTTGTCAGAACGACAACATCGACGAGTACACACAGAATCAAGAGGACAAGGTTCTTGTGAACTTCTGTTTGAATGCAAGCGATCTTATTGACGATTCGAAGGCTACAAGAGCAGCAGGCGGCGCATCTGACGACGCTCTCGACTCGCTCGTTTCGGACGTATGGATTATGCAGTATGTAGGGCAGGGTGAGCAGGACATTCCTGATCTCTGCACATACAAAGACCTCTCAAAGGTTGAGCCGAAAATCGACCCGAAGACAGGAAAGAGATACTACAACCTGCAAATGTGGGTTAAGCCTTACAAGAATCTTGGCGGCGACACCGACGAGACTCCGGTACGCTTCTACTGCTTTGCAAACACTCACGACGAGAACTACTTCCAGTCAAACACAATCAAATGGGGTAACCGTCCGAAGGAGAGTCAGGCTAAGTCAGTAATCATCTACCTGCCAAAGGCTACCACAACCGTTCCGGGAGCATACGTTCAGGACTCACTCTACACAGAGAAAGGTATTCCAATGGTATGCTTCAAGAAGTTGAAGGAGTTGCAGGCAGATGATACTATCAAAATAGACCTGAAGAGAACTGTCTCTAAGGTTACGCTGAACCTGCGCGTATCTAACAAGGTTAAGGTTCTTACCGCCCAGATGAAGAACGTGAACAAGCGTTGCTACTTCGACGAGGGCGATGCCGTGTTGCAGATTGGTGACAAGACCGACCTTTCGGAACTTGGCTGGGAAAGTGCCGAGACCGTCAGCCAAGAGGCAGGATACACTACAAAGCGATTTGTGTGGTACATCCCCGACAACCTCGGTCTGTCGGCAAAGGGAAAGGCAAACTACATAAACGTTGTTGCAAGCAGCGAGGACAAGATTATGAATGTGAGATACTACATTCACGATGCAGATGCTGCAAAGGACAACTATCATGTTGAGAAGAACAGAAGATACACTTTCAACAGCACCATAGAGAACATGGGCGTTGTTGGAACAACCACATACGGCAAACTTAACAACAACAGCAACGACCAGAACGTGGTTATCACAACCGAGCGTCTGGGTGCCGTACGCAATCCTTCTCACCCGGCAAACTGCTACATCATCAACCCTACATCGGGTACAGGATTGAATTACTACTTCCCTATCACTCAGCTTAACAGATACGGTCTGCAGTTCAAGGGCGACAGCATCGTTAAGCACGACACCCAGTGGAAGGCTCAGATTCTGTGGCAGTCAACCGACAGTCTGATAACAATCTCGGGCTACAACACCAAGGGCGAAGGAAACATCATCGTTAAGACAAACAACAAGAAGTCGGCAAGCAACATTACGGGTAATGCCATTGTTGCCGTTCTCGACATGAAGGACAACGTGCTTTGGACATGGCACATCTGGGTAACCCCTACTCCAGGAAACACAACCGTAAGAGACGTTACCTTTATGAACTGTAACCTTGGCGCACGACTTACAGACCCAAGCATCGAGGACATCAACATCTTGTCTTTGCAGTATTCTAACATCAACGGCCTTTACTATCCTTGGGGATGCAAAGACCCTGTGTACACTTACAACCCGAAGACAGCAAACAATGACAAGACTGCTGCCATCGACTACCCATCAGGTTATATAGACGTGTCTACAAGTTGGACAGGTAGTTATCCAAGCGGCGGCTCAGACGTTGACAACAAGAGCTGGTACGACAACGGCAAGACCGTTTTCGACCCATGCCCTTACGGATACCGAGTTCCTACATTCGAGGAAATCAGCGCGCTTGAGACTGCCACATCTGGTACAAGCAACGGTTTGTACGAGAAGATTACAGACTTCAACTACTTCTACCACTTGTTTGGCAGCGCATGTCTGTTCCCTATGTCTGGCTACCGTCTGCCAGCAGGCAACAAGATGGACGACAACAAGTACGGTTACTACTGGAGCGCCAACGCTATGTCAGCCAACAGAGCATACTATTGGAAGACTGCCGATGGCTACACAGCCGTAAACAACGATATGTCGCGTAATAACCTTATGCAGATTCACCCTGTAAAAGAATAAGCAATTATGAAGATAGCATCAATAAAATACTCAGTTTTGGCGTTGTGTGCCACTATGTTCTTTGGCTGTTCTGAAGACAACGTAGAGGATAGCGGCAACGCAATGGGAAATGTAACCATCAGCCTTGACGTCCTTGAACCAAAATCAACACGTGCCGGCGAGACTATCGAGACTTCGGCTCTCGATAAGAAGATCAGCAACATGTGGCTTGTTCAGTACGTCTACAACAACAGCGGAAAGGAGATTGAAGCCGACCGCGCCATAAGATACGTTACCGTTACGAACAACAAGATAAATACAACGCTTCGCACAACGCTTACCGGCGAGACAACGAAGTTGTATCTTATTGCCAACACTCACGACGACGAGGCTTTCAGCCGTATCGCGCCTCCTTCTGAGGCTGAGTTGCAGAAGGCTTCGATGGACATTGACTACAACACGATTGAGCAGGGCTTGCCTATGTCATCGGTCGTTTCGCTTAGCGGATTCAAGGACGGCGATGCCATCTCGGCACAATTGAAGCGTCGCGTTGCAAAGGTCGTTGTAAACGTGTCAAGCCCAACAACATCGTCTGACAACATCGAGATTCTGAACGTTCAGTTGCAGAATACGAAGTCGTCTTACTATTTGTTCAGCGACAGCAAGGACGATATCAAGAGCGGCGACAGCCAGAATTTCTCTTCTGAGACATGGAGCAACAGCAATGGCGGCAAGAATACGTACACTTACTATATTCCTGCAAGTTATGCAAGCGATTACAGCGAGTTCCCATACTTGTACATAAACGCAGTTACAAACAGTAAGTTCGTTACATACCGTCTGCGTCTTCAGGGCGAGGGTGCATCGAACACCGATACTTGGAGAGAGGTTGAGAACAACCACTACTATGTTCTTAACGCGCCTGTTACAGGCTCGAACAACACAGGCGACGAGAGCAGCAACAAGTACATCTACTCATCGCCTTGCAAGCTCGTTGATCATGGCGACTCTCCTGAGAACTGCTACGTCATAGACAGCGACGACAACGATGCCATGTACTACCGCTTCCCTGTGAGCCAGATTAACGAGTACAGAAAGTTGTACGACAAGGGACATCTGATTACAAACGATACAATCTATCACGCAAAGGTTATCTGGTGGAGTACAGGCTCACAGGATGCCGCAGCACGCCAGAACAGTTGGGTTTCAATCGTTGGTACAACATGCCACGGAAACGACGGACACGTTATCATAAAGCGCAAGGACAGCGAGGGAAATGCCGTTGCCGGAAATGCGCTTATCGGCGTGTTCAACAGCAAGGAAGAACTGTTGTGGAGCTGGCACATTTGGCAGACTCCGAAAGTTGACGACCTTACAATTGGCGGAAACACATTCATGTCGATGAACCTCGGCGCAGTCGAGTTCTCACCAAGTGTGAGCCGCGCATACGAGTTCTACAACAGCGTTGGACTGTACTACCAGTGGGGTCGAAAAGATCCGTTCGGAACAGATTTCGAGACCAACACAAGCGCCATAAACCTGAACTACGTTCTCAGCAACTATCCATTCAAGATTGAGAACTTCTCAGAACTTGGCATCTCTGACGTAAACGCCAATATCACAGCATCTCGCACAAAGGCAGTAAAGAACCCAACGACATTCTTCTACAACACATCTGCCGACGAAGTTGAGAACTGGGCAGGCTGTGACGGAAACAGCAGTTGGAACAACAGCGGCAGCAAGACAGTATTCGACCCATGTCCTTACGGCTACCGAGTTCCTACGGCTGCCGAACTTGCAGTACTCGAAAACAACACTTTCGTGTCTGATGCAGGTAGAACCGTAATCGAATACAAGACGTCTCAATTCTATGTGCCAATAGCAGCATGGCTTACAGGTGTCGGAACAGCAACAACAGCCGGTACTCTTCAGAGCATCGACTACTCTAACGCCGGAGGTTCGCTATACAGTTCAACAACAGGTAATGGCCAGCAGAAAGCCCGCTACTTGCTGCTTAAGAGTATGGGCAACAACAACGCCAACGCCGACGCAGCAAGAACATACGCGCGCCCTATACGCCCTATTAAAATGAATTAACTATGAAGAGATTGAAAACACTTAAATACATAGCATTCTGCACTCTTGCCGCCGCAACATTCACCTCGTGTGAAATCTTGGATAGCGGTAGCCGCTCAACTTCAGACCTTGTGATTGACGGTACGACTATCAAACTACACGTTGCAAAAGGCAACACGAGAGGCGTTGAATACTATACTCCTACCGACGAGGAAGGAGGATATACCCTGCCTATCGACCCCGACAATGTTTCTCTTCCGCTGGCCATCAAAGTCATGACCGAAGAGGTGGAGAGCAAATGGCAGAACATATCGGAATTCACCTGCTACGACTACATGTGGAATCCCGACAAACTCAGACTTACGCACAAGCCGACATACGTTTATGCTTGGTATCCTACAGATCTGCCATCTAACGGCAAGATTGATGTCAAGACTCCAAAGATTGTAACTCGCCAGAGTTGCTTCGACCCGGAAGAAACGGAGACCGTTGACTATCTGTACGGCAGGGGCGTGAATGCCATTACTCAGGAATATTCTGTTTCGGCAGACGATAACGACAACCACGTCAGACTTACAATGAAGCACGCTCTGACTAAGATTCACGTTATCATACAACGCGACGAGACATATACGGGCAAGGGCGCAATATCTCTTCTCGAAGTAATTACCGAGGACAATAAAGTCTGCAATAACGCAAAGATGAATGTCAAGACAGGCGAGATATCAGACTGCACAGCAGACAACAACGTTATACGCTGGGAGATTCCGACAAAGAAGGTAAATACCGACCCGACAACCCACTACTACGCCCTTACGGTGCCAATTCCTAACGGCGAGCAGCGACCAATAAAGTTTGCGCTGGTTGACGGTAACGACTACATTGAGTCTGAGAACCTGAAAGAAACCTACGGCGAAAGATGGACACAAGAGTATCTGGCTTGGGAACAAGGCAACGAGTACATCTACATCCTTCGTCTGAGAGGCCGCCAACTCAAGGTTAAGGTAGTAAGCGTTGAAGATTTCGAAGATATTGATGGAAACGGCGAGGAAGACTGGATTGACATCGAGCCAGACAAAGACCAATTCGACGACTAAAATAACAGAAGAAAGATGTCTGCACGGTTGCAGACATCTTTTTTTACACATCATATTTAGACATAATTATGAACGAATTATTAGAAGAACTGGAATCTGTTCTAATAGAAAGCGGTAATCCTATATTGCAATATATGGATGATGACATTGCTGACTTGCCACATCTAAAATCAAAAGAATGGATTTTAGAGTATTTCAGCAATCAAGATTTGGAGTGCTATTCAGAATTACTAGAACTGTATTTGTGGAAAGTTGGGTGTGGTCCAGAACTATATATTGATTATAGTGAAATGACAGGAGAAGAGTTCTTTATAAGGCTCACAACATTTGGCAATTACATATCTTTTATTGATTCTACCAGTATGTTCTGTCAGAATATAATTACAAATGACAGTTTTTCAGATGTTTGTATGGTGCCATTTATCATTAATGGTTATACTGAGTGAGGGTGTGTCAAAATAGGCACATCCTTTTTTTATATCAAAGCCCCGACTTTCT
>R24__coassemble_560_pt1 | contig 24451 bp, 22 predicted proteins | sample R24__metabat2_low_PE_011 | metagenome-assembled genome bin R24 | reverse complement strand
ATGTATATTTGCTATGTGTTTTTAAGGTTTTAATTTAAGGTGTAATAATGAAGTATCTGTTTTACTTGGTTGTCGCCACATTGTTGTTTTCATGTTCGGGCAAGTCGCGCTATGGCGTTGACGGCGTGGAAGATGTGACCATAAAGATAGACAGATACGACAGAACCCTTAAAGATTATGTCGACGTGAACAGCTATTCATCATGGACTTCGCTGTCGACAAATTACTCAGACGCTACCAGATTGCTCATAGAAGAAGTTCTTTCGATTGGTTATATTGAAGATGCCGACATTAGTACGAAGTTGCGCGATTTCTACCTCGACCCTGTTTCGCGAAAACTTATGGACGACGCATCGCGCAAGTTCGTAAACATGAGCAGGTACGAAGAATCCCTCTCGCAGGCTTTCACAGCCATGAAGGGATATGTGCCGAGCATCAGAATACCACATGTCTACACCCAAATTTCAGGACTGAACCAGTCTATCGTAGTTTGCGACACGCTTCTTGGCATCAGCCTCGACAAGTATATGGGCGTGAACTACGACCTTTACAAAACGTATTTCTACAACTATCAGATTCGTTCGTTCGCACCAGAGCGAATGGTTCCCGACTGCGTTTACTACTACCTGTGCGCCAACTATCCGCTGCCTGAACGCAAGGACAAGTTCTATCAGGTAATGCTCTACGAGGGCAAGATGCATTGGATTACTTCGCACATTGTGCAGACAACGAACTTCGAGAAGGCCGTAGGCTACTCGGAAACCAATCTGAAATGGCTCAGCAAGAATACCGATGAGGTGTGGGGCAAGATTCAAACATTGCTCTATTCCGACGATCCAACGACTATCAGAAACTACATGGAACCGGCTCCGTGCAATGCCGACTTTGGCGAAGGCTCGCCAAATATGCTTGGCGTGTGGTTTGGCATACAGATTATTGATGCTTACATGAACAACCATCCCGACGTTACAATCGGCGACTTGCTAAGAGAGAACGACTACGGAAAGATTCTGCGCGAGACTGGTTCGGATTTTTAGTTATTACAGATGGAAAATGCTTTGTATCTGTTGCCCGTAACGTTGGGCGACACCGAAATAGATAATGTTCTGCCTTCGTATAACCGCGAGATAATAAGGCAGATAAAGTTCTTTATTGTCGAGAACGTGCGTTCGGCACGCCGATTTCTGAAGAAGGTTGACCGGGATATAAACATCGATGAACTTACATTCTATCTGATGGACAAGCATACCGATGCAGCCAAGATGGCTTCGTATCTGAAGCCACTCGAAGAGGGCAATGCCATGGGCGTTATTTCCGAGGCCGGATGCCCTGCCGTTGCCGATCCGGGAGCCGATGTGGTGGCTGTGGCTCAGCGAAAGAATCTGCGCGTTATTCCGATGGTCGGACCATCGTCGATAATAATGAGCGTTATGGGCTCAGGCTTCAACGGACAGAGTTTCGCCTTTAACGGCTATCTGCCAATAGAGCCAGCGGAGCGTACAAAGCGCATAAAGCAGCTCGAAACGCGCGCCTATACCGAAGACCAGACGCAACTCTTCATCGAGACCCCTTATCGCAACCACAAGATGCTTGAGGAACTTCTGCGCACCTGCAAGCCTTCTACGCGCCTGTGCATAGCCTCTGGCATAACCTGCGCCGAGGAATACATCCACACGCACACCATTGCCGAGTGGAAGAAGATTAAACTGCACGACTTGAGCAAGATTCCAACGATTTTCTTGATATACAAAGGATAATCAATCTTAAAAAAAGAAAAGTCGGCAAACTCCGGAAAATTCCGCTGAGTTTGCCGATTTTTCATTTCATTATTTCATCAAGTTCTTGACGAAGAAATTTTCTATTCGGGTGTACAGATGAAGCCGGGTTGAACCGCCGTAGATGCTGTGGTTTCGGTTGGTGTAGTACTGACTCTCGAACTGAGTGCCCAACTGAACCAGAATTTCCTGATATTCGGCCGTATTCTGAAAGTGGACGTTGTCGTCTGCAAGACCGTGGCAGATAAGCAGATTGCCGTGCAGACTCTTGGCGCGACCGATAGGCGAGATGTTGTAGCCCTCGGCATTCTCTTGCGGAGTCTGCATGTATCGCTCGGTGTAGATGGTGTCGTAGAATCGCCAGTCGGTTGGAGGTGCAACGGCAACGCCACATGCAAACGCGTTTCTGCCCTCGCTCATAGCCATCAGCGTGTTGAATCCGCCGAAACTCCAGCCCCAGATGCCTATTCGGTCTTTATCGACAAACGGCAGCGAAGCCAGATAGAGAGCCGCCTCTACTTGGTCTTCCGATTCCTTTTCGCCAAGGCGGAGATATGTGCATTTCTCGAAGTCGGCTCCTCGTCCGCCTGTTCCGCGGCCGTCTACGCATACCATCACAAAGCCCTTGTCGGCCATGTATCTCTCCCACAGGCAGCCAGTCATGTTGCCCGTGTTCCAACTGTCGAGCACTTGTTGCGAGCCCGGACCGCTGTACTGATACATTATTACCGGATATTTCTTGCTCTTGTCGAAGTTGTAAGGCTTTATCATGTAACCGTTCAGTTCGACGTTGCCGCTTGTCTTGAATGTAAAGAATTCCTTCTTTGCGCCGCTAATCTCGTCAATCTTCTTCTTCAAGTCATAGTTGTCGGCAAGTACGGTCATGCTCTTGCCTTTGTTGTTGAAGATTGATGTAATGTGCGGCGTGTCGAAGTTCGAGAAAGTGTTGATGAAATATGCGAAGTCGGTACTGAAAATAGCCTTGTTTGTGCCTTTCTGCGGTGTGAGGACGGTTTTCTTGCCCTTCTCGCTCTTCACCACGAATCGCTGAAGCGGATTGCCTTCGGTACTCTGATAGTAGGCCGTTCCGCTCTTCTCGTCGTATCCGTAGAAGTCGGTAACATCGCAGTTGCCCTTAGTCAGAAGTTGCTTCTGCTTTCCGTTCAGGTCGTACAGATAAAGATGTTTGTAGCCGTCCCGGTCGCTCTCGAGCACAAAGCAGTTCTTGTAGAAATGAAGGTTTGCGTAGGTCTCCTCCGGAATGTATTTCTTTGCATTTTCTTCGAGAATAAGCTTTGTGTCGCCCGTGTTCACGTTGCACAGATAGATGCAGAACTTGCTCTGGTGGCGGTTTAGCGTTGTTACGGCAAGGATGCCCGGCTGCGCCGTGAACATTATGCGCGGAATGTAGCCGTCGGCATCGAGCGGAACGTTTATTTCAGAAGTCTTGCCCTCTTCGATGTTGTAGTTAAGCACCTTTACGGTGGCGTTCTGCTCGCCAGCCTTCGGATATTTGTAGGTGTAGTCGCCCGGATAGAGCGCGTTTTCCTTGTGCGATGGCGAGAAGCCCTTATACATTGGCATAGAGTAAGATTTCACCTTGCTCTCGTCGAACCTTATCCATGCAATGTGCTTGCTGTCTGCGCTCATGTCGTATGCGCGGCTGTATGCAAACTCCTCTTCGTTTACCCAGTCGGGAATACCGTTAAGTATGTGGTTGAACTTGCCGTCGGATGTAATCTGCTTGTCCTCGCCCTTTGCTATGTCGATGATGTGCAGATTATTCTTGCACACATAGGCAATCATCTTGCCGTCGGGCGAGAATGTAGGCTCTTGCATTAGATGATGCTTTCTTACCTTGTGCAGAGTATTCTCTGTACGGTTGTAGAGATAGAAGTCGGCGGTGAACGAGTGTCGGTAAATCTTCTTCGTGTTGGTTTGCAGAAGTAGCGACTTGCCGTCGGGCGATGCTATGTAGTCGTCGATATCGCGAAGTTGGGTAGCCTTGTCGCCGTCGGCCTTGGCAAGATTTCCGCAGAACTTAACCTTTCCGTCGAGTTTCAGGAACGGCTCAACCTCCTTGCCGTCGGCAAACGAGAATGCGCTTATTTCCTTCTCGGCCTTGATGATAGTGTATGTCTTTGGGTTTACTGGCGACGGCGTGATGCCGTGAATCTGTTTCGGCATGTAGCGATATGATGTCAAATCTCTCAACTCCAGTTTTTGTGCCATCGCACTCGATGCCAGCGTTGCGACAATGCCGGCAATAACAATCGATTTTTTCATATATTCATGATTTTTATGCAAAGAAACTTAAAAAACTTCACAACGGCAAGAGCATTGCTTTTTTTTGTATATTTTTGCGTCAAATTATGAGCAGATGACTAACAACGACTATCTCTATACCGACCTTTCCTCGTTCTACGGAAAGGTTTTCCCGTTCAAGGTGCAGAAGATTTCAATCAATGCCGGATTTACATGTCCCAACCGCGACGGCAGCAAGGGCTTTGGCGGATGCACTTATTGCAACAACCAGACCTTCAATCCGTCGTATTGCGCCACGCAGAAGTCTGTTTCCCGGCAGATTGAGGAAGGTAAGGCTTTCTTTGCCCGGAAATATCCCGGGATGAAATATCTGGCTTATTTTCAGGCTTATACCGGAACATACGGCGAACTTCAGCATCTTATAGGCTTGTATGAGGAGGCTTTGCGATGCGACGATGTGGTGGGAATAGTAATAGGAACGCGCCCCGACTGTATGCCCAACGAGTTGCTCGACTATCTTGCCGACTTGTCGAAGCGTACTTTCCTGACCGTTGAGTATGGCATCGAGAGTGCCAACGACGATACTCTGCGCCGCATAAACCGCGGTCACACATACGCGCAGAGCGTTGAGGCTATCGAGCGGACGGCGAAGCGTGGAATCTACGTCGGCGCGCATGTAATCTTGGGCTTGCCGGGCGAGGACGATGCCGAACTCATCCGACAGGCAAAACTCATAAACCAACTGCCCATAACCACGCTCAAGCTGCATCAGCTGCAACTGATTCGGGGCACGGTCATGGCGTGCGAGTACGAGCAGAGTCCGTTTCATCTGTATACCGCCGACGAGTATATAGATATGGTTATAAAGTACATATCATACATACGCCGCGAGGTTGTTCTTGAGCGTTTTGTGTCCAGTTCGCCCAAAGACCTTCTGCTTGCTCCAAACTGGAACATAAAGAACTACGAGTTCGTAGAGATGCTGAAGAAGAAAATGCGCGAGTTGGGCGTGGTGCAAGGATGCGAAGTGTAGAGTGATTTCTTCGGGATTCGTTCGAGATTCGTTCGGGACGAGTGGGGGATTTTGAGGACGAAGAATAAACACCAAGCGTTTTAAACTGATTTATTTTTGTCGGTATTTGGTATGATTATACTGAATGTCGACAATTTGCATATTTGACAATTAAATATCTTTTATCTGATAGCATACGGTTTATGTTCTCTTGATATTTTTGCCCCGTAACAAAAAGTAAAGTAAGATTATGAATGATAAGCAAGAAAAGACAAATGTCGTATTAAACGACGCTTCGAAGAGCGAAAACAAGAAGCAAAACGGACAGCCTCTGATGAGAGGAGGTAGTGGTGGCTCGGGATGTGGCTGCTTGTTTCTTTTGGCTTTATTTGTGTTAGAAATAGTCAGATGGTTTAATAATGGATGTCCTCATCCTCTCCTTTGTGGTGTGGCTACAATAATTTTCTTGATTTTGATTTTTATTAAGTTCTTGTCGTAATAATGTTTGTGATTATGAGATGTTTATATGATTTTATCAGGAGGCCTGTTGCTTGGCTGAAGGCTGCCTTCCGGACATTATCAGATAGTGCTTTGCGAAACTATTTTAAGCGTCTGAATTTGGATAAATATAAAGATATTCCTTTTGTTACAAAGGTTGAGAAAGACGGAACTGGAATGTATTTTGTTGCGGTTCTTAACGAAAGGAATTCTGAAATTTCCCATTGTCGGCTTATTTCTGCAAGTTATATAGACACGACGTTAAGGCGTTTTTGGGGAAAGTATAAAGTTTATGCATACTACGCAAAGTTTTAGAAGTTGCGCGAGTTCGACACAAAGGCAGAGACAATTGATAATTCACAATTGACAATGAGAACTTGAAAGTTGAGAAAGTTGAAAAAACTATTTAATTGACAATTCACAATTGACATTTTTTTGTTGAGAGTTGAAAAAATCTATTAGGGTAGATTCAAGCAAGCTTCAACATAGTTTCAAGGTAGAGGAAAGTAAGCCGGAAGGTACGGAGTAGCAACGGGGTAGCTACGGGGTAGGTACGGGGAAGCAAGCCGGAAGGTTCGGGCAAGGTTCGATATGCCTATATTGATACAAGTCTGAAGGTAGCTTCTTCATTGCAATGCCCAAGCCGCATATAAGCCGTACATAAGCCACACCAGCTTATCAAGGTTGCTGATAAATAGCCACGTTGTCAAAGCAACGGATATTATCGAATTTATCCCGAACAGGTATAGAAGTTATAGTATATTTATGGTATTATTAATATTTTTTAACAAATTATTAGGTGATATATGATAGATTTGTTATATTTGCCATGTCTTGTGCTGGCTGACAGTCCGAGTGGCTGAATGTAGCGCGAGACATGTGTAAACAAAAAGGCGTACCTTACGCTTTGGTTTTGACGTTTGTGAACTTCGCAACTTCAACAGCCTGTCAAAAACAAAGCAACGGGAACGCCCCGTTGGATGTTTATATACATATCCTAAATGTGTGGGCTATGGCACAATGTTTTTTGTGTCAGGCTTATGGGATTGTTATATACGTCAGTGTGGGGCTTTCGACGTTGCTCGTTTCGACAGGCAGGGCAATGCGAAGGCCTACAAACGTGGAACGAGTAATAGGATTGGCTCCACGCTTTTTTTGTGCCCTTAGATGAAACAGTAATACCAGAAATCAGCACAATTTTATGTACTGATTTTTAACAAACCAAATATTGATAATATGTCAGACATTCAGCAAAAGATTGACGAAATCTTGCGTAAACGGAAGACGAACGTTGAGAAACTTCTTGAACAAGAGAAGGCAATCTCTGACCTCAAAACTTCTATTTACGAGATTAAGAAGAAAATCAAGGACGTAAAGTTGGACAATGCGGAGACGTATGTCTCACGTCTTGCCGATGCGGACAAGAAATTGTCGGACGCATCTCAAAAACTCGATCACTTGAAAAACCGTTTCGATCGCGAAACGATTAACCTCGGAGTTTCCGGCGTTTCTCACGCAGGCAAGAGCACATTGCTTCAAGCAATTACAGGTCTTAGCAACAATGAAATTCCTAAGGCAGAAGAAGGCGCAAACTATGCAAACCCAACAACGGCAGTTCGTTCACAAATCTACAACGGCGAAAGCCATGCTGTGGTCAAATTCCGCACTGAAAGCGAATTTGTTAAGATGGTCAACGAATATCTCCGCGAAATCAAAACCGTCCCGCCTATCTCTGACCTCGGCGATTTTGAACGGCTTGACCTTTCGCAGGTTGATTTCTCAAAATTCATCGGCAACGAAAAATACAACTACGATCGAGTTGTGAGCATCAAAGACGCTTTCAGGTATTTCCGTCAGTATCTCGGTGGCGCACCGATTACGATTGCCAATTTTTCTGAACTCAAGAAATTTGTGGCGTACAATTATAAAAGTGTCGAGCAAAGGCTCTATCCGGCGGTTTCGGAAGTTGAAATTTACTGTCCGTTTCCGAGCCTCGACAAAGACATCAAGCTTGGATTGATTGATTTGCCCGGTTTTGGCGAAAATTCCAACGTCGATAAGATTATGACCGATGGACTCGAAAATGACGTTGACCACGCAATTCTCATCATCCGTCCCAATCAGCAAGATGCCGGAATCCGCCAACGTGAACTCTCTACATTCTCTCAGATTGGTGAAGTTCAGGCGGGAATTTCCAAACGCTGCAATTTCCTCTCGTTCCTCATCAACAAGGACGAAAGGGAAAGTGGTCTTGAAAATCTTGTAAAGACTACCAAGGAAGATATTAACAGGCTTTTCAACAACGGAGGCGAAAGTTTTAAGACTTTTGATTTCCCAGTTCTGAAAAACAATGCCGGCAATAGTGCAGAAGTTGAAAGGATGCTCAACGATATTCTTTCTACGCTTACCAACGTCCTTCCTCAAATGGACGAGGAATTGCTTGAGAATTTCCGCAATAGGCTTGATATTTCGGATGTTAAGGCGCTGATTGATGAAATTCTGAAAAAGGTGGAAAGCAACGCAATGGAGTCTGCCGACGAAATCAAATTCTACGACAAGGCAAAGTACATTCGCGAAGACATTGCCGCAAGCCTCAAAGAACTTCTTGAAAGCGAAAAGTATATTTGTTCTGACGAAATCGATGACACCGATTTCGCCGATTTGGTTCAAAGCATCAAATCGGAAGTGAAGAAGGAAATCAATGACACCTTGCTGTTTACGCCTACGGCACGTTATGCTAATTGGAAAAGTTACGCTCAGAATGTGTTCAATACAAAAGGTGGTGTCGGAGGTTTGCAAGATGCAGAATGTCATAGACTTTGGATTGAAATCGTTAAGCGATACGAAAAAATCGATGATTTTTTCAATGCCAAAATGGAAGACTTCAAAAAGGACATTATGAATGCCCTAAAAAAGAATACGGGCAACTTGATTGATGGTGAAGGACTGCAAGCGATTGCCAATTTGAAGGCAACATTGGAGAGTGCAGGACTTGAAAATACCGTCATCTATATTGCGGTTGATTATTTGGAAGCAATTCGTCAGGATTTTAGGCAGAATGTTTATCCGTTCTTCTTGAAAGACAACGTTGATAAAATACTCATTCCCGAATCAAAACACGGCAATGCTGTCTTCGAGCCAGCTCCTGATGGCGATGCCATCAACTCTACGCAAAGACAACTCCAAAACATTGCCACAAATGCCAACAAGAAGGTTGCCGATACAATTTTCAACTACAATGTTTTCAATTATTTCCTTCACGGAACGCTTGAAAATTTCGACGAACTGATAATCCGTAGCAGGGAAGATGACAAGGATTTCATCAAGTTTTGCAGCCGTTTACGCTCAAAACTGTACCCAAGTGAGTACGGTCAGGAGAGCGACAGTGTAAAAATGCAAGAGTTGAAAATAATCTTGAATAATGCAATGGGTCTAATTAACAAATTCTAAGTATGGAAATGGAACTAACCCCTATAAATGTTGCGATGATAGCACCAACAGGAGCAGGAAAAACTTCGCTCCTTTCTACCATCGTACAATACATCAAGGATAAACTGAATGTTGCCGATGGCTTTGGTATTAAACCTAGTAACAGAAAAGACGAAGATGTTTTGAATACTTTCAATTCGGATCTTCGTGCCAAAATTGATGCCGAAGATTTCAAGTTCGAATCTGGTTTTTTGGCAGGAACAACAGTGTCAAGGAAGTTCGAGTTTGAAATTACGCTAACCTCTCAGGCCGACACCGAGGTTAAACAAAAATTTGTTATAATGGATATTCCGGGTGCTTGGCTCGAACCTGACCAACGCACCAATGTTTCGGGTTGGGACGAGTTCAAGGATCATCTCTACAAAAGTCGAATCATTTGGATTCCTGTGGAAGCCACGGTGTTAATGGAAGTCAATCAGAATTCTGCAAGTGAAAAGGGAGCTTCGAGCAAAATCAGTTGTCGCGACGAAATTGAAGAACTCGTGAAAGAATGGGCGCAGTTCCGTCAGAAAGACGGCTTGCCAGCGAGTGCTAATTTCGTAATCACCAAGTGCGAGACTTATCACAGCAAGGACGATTCTAAGGGTAATATCAAAGCCAGTCAATGCAGGGATTTGTTTTCCAAGTATTATGACGAGGCTATTGATCGGATTCGCAAAGAATGTCCGCAGGTTGAGATTTCCTATGTTCCTGTAGAAACCGTTGGCTGTGTGAAATGTATTGATAGCGATTGGAATACTAGCGAAAAAGACAAGCCATACTTGTCGTGTGAGTATGCCGTTACAAGTCCGCATAAACGAGTAATTGCTGGAGCTGAAAGCCTTGTAAGCCCGATTTTGGACTATGCTGTGGCTCAGATTAAGGCAGAATTGAAATCCATGTCTGATGAGGCTGAAGACATCTTTAAAGAGAATGAGGACAGCACTTTTGTGAGTATTGTCAACTACGTATTGGGTGAAACGAAGCGTGCAAAAAAACAAAAGGCCGAAGTCGAAAAACTTTATCCTTGTCTTGTAAAACTTGGTACAAGGCTTGAACAACTTCGTCAGGCAGGCGATCAATATAAGTATTACAAACATTTGTAATAATAACCGAGGTTGCCCAATTGTGAGGTGCAGACGGTTTGTCCGACTTACATCGGGCAACCTCTTTTCAAAACGGTCGTATAGTCAAAGTGAAGTGCATTATTGATATGAAACGCAACTTGCAGCAAGTGCGCAGAGTATTCGAAAATGGACTTCACCGTCTGAAGCATGAAAACGCCGGCTACTATTATTACAAAAGAATAGACCAAAAAGAAACTAAACAATGATAGAGAATATAAAACTGATGACACGTAGCACCGCTTTGGACTACGAGTTTTTCGGTACAGATACATCAACGGCGTGGATGAGCAAATACCAAAAGTATTTTTTCGACGACACAAAAGCCAATGGGTTGACTTTGTTCGGCGAAATAGAAAACAATGAGTGGAAACTATTTGTTGGCAGAATACCGTCTTCAAATAGGGATTCATTCAAGCGCCAACTTTCGTACATTCTGAAAGCGGAAGGCACTCGCGGCAATTCTGATTCATTGAATATTGCCAAACTGGTAACGTTCATTCTCAAAAAAGATTTTGAGATGAACACTATCGGCGAAAAATTCAGTAACGAGTTCACAAACGATTTTATTGATAGACTTGACGACAAACGACACACTGCAGAAACGGAAAATGAAATCAATGAAAGACTTGAACGGATTTTCCAGTCCATCGACATAGAACTTCCTGAAAGTGAAAAAGAAATCAATTGTCTTAAATTCGACTACTTTTCAGCAGAGAACGCAGATAAAATGTCGAAAGTCATTGCTTTGATTTCCGACAAAGAAACAACAATAGACGGTAAGATTATTCTGTTTGCCACAACAAGACTTCCTATAGATTCCAAAGATACCGAGACTATATTCTCAGAATCTGAAAATATTCAAGGTTTGGTTTTGACAACCAATAAGGAGTATTCCGACCCGTTGCCGATTGTTAAAAAAAAAGTGACTCCTGTAAAGAATGGGTTGTCGAAGCCTCTGAAGATTCTGATAACAATCGCGACCTTGGCTGTGATAATCTTAATACTCACGAAGTTATTATCGTCCAACGACTGAAAAAAGAAGGTATAGAAATTAAAGAATTTTCCCACAAAATCTCCAAGGCTATAAAAAAGAAAATTGCAGAGGTAAGAGATAGCCCAAATGTAGATAAATGAGCAGTTGTGGCGCATAATAAAAACTGATAAAACTATGATGGGAAGAAGTGCTGACATATTTTCGGCATGGGCTTCCCATCATAATTTTTTCTACAATTAATTTGTCGTCTTGTCTGTAATAATAAAACTACGAAAAAACACATCATTTGTGCCTGATAATTTGATTCTTGTTAAAAAACGCGCCCTAAATGGAATTTGCCGTAAAAAAAATACGGACTTAATGTTTTTTTATATAGCTTTGCATTTGATAATCGGTTGTTTTGCCAAATACAAATTATTATGCTCACAAACTTTGCTGTTACGAACTATCGTGGTTTTAAAGATAGAATAGAGTGGGATTTATCGTCTCCAAGCAATTATTCGTTCAATACAGATGCCATCAAGGATGGTGTAGTAAAGAATGGCATAATTTACGGACCAAATGGATCTGGCAAGTCGAATCTGTCGTTAGCTATATTTGATATTATTCTTCATCTTACTCAGAAACAAAAGAATATACACCAGTTAGACACAATTGTCAATGTCTTTCATCCAAAAGATTTTGTATCTTTTGAATATTCATTCCGATTTGGACAAAATGTCATAGAATACAGTTATTCCAAGGGAGTGGAAGGTATCGAAAAGGAGACTCTTGTGTTAGATGGTGTGCCTTTGTTTAGGTTGGAGAATAAAGAATTGTCTGTTTCAAGCACCGATTTTCCTATGGCAGAAGATGTCAAGCTTCAACTGGCAACAAGTGGCAATAAGGTGTCTGTGCTTTCTTATATTTGGAGTGTATATCCTCTTGCTTCTGACCATCCTTTGATGAAGTTAAAGACGTTTGTTGACGGAATGCTTTTGTTCTGGAATCATGAAGACCGTGGCTTTGCTGGTTTTGACGAGAATGTATCTACTCTTGAAGAGTATATCATTGCTAACGGTTTTGTGGAAGATTTTGCAGATTTCTTGAAATCTGTAAGTGGACAAGAGTTCAAATTCAAAGAGGCAAAAGTTGGTGATAAGCAGTTGATTTGTGATATGGGCGATGGTGTGCCTTTTCATAAAATCAGATCTACAGGTACCAGTTCATTGACATTGCTGTACTTTTGGACAAAGAAGTTGTCTAAGGCTTCATTTGTTATGATTGATGAGTTTGACGCATTCTATCACTATTCGTTATCGTTCAACGTATGCAAAAGGCTGTTCAACCTTCCTTGCCAATTGTTTGTTACGTCGCATAACACCTATCTGATGTCAAATGACTTGCTTCGTCCAGATTGTAATTTTATTATCAATAATAATCTGATAAAGCCGTTGAATGCTTGTACAGACAAGGAGTTGCGATGGGGCAATAATATTGAGAAAATGTATAGAGGTAATGCGTTTGAAGTATGATACTATTTATCTTTGAAGGAGCATCGTATGAGCCTCCTCTGTATGACGGCATCAAGTCTTTGTTCTTCCCAAGGAGCAAAGATCAGATTGTATGCTCTTTTTGCAGCAGTATCTATACATTTTACAAACGGCTAAAAGATGACTATGACGGCTTTGCTGATGTGGTTGATGTTCTGAAAACAGAACTGTTGAAGACTGATCCGGGGAATGATTTGTTTAAATACAAGAGTTCGGATTTTGAATCAATATATCTTTTCTTTGACTATGACTTTTACAGAGGAGATTTGTCTGTGAAAAATGCACAGGTGCGAGAGTTGTTGGAATACTTTAATGAGGAGACTGAGAACGGCAGGTTGTTTATCAGCTATCCAATGATTGAGAGCATACAATATACCAAAAAGTTGCCAGATAACGATTTCCATAATTATGTTGTGCAAAGAGAAGATAGCGTTGGCGAAAAGTTTAAGAAAGAAGTGAGGCGGTTCTGCTTTTATCGGGGATATGCTTTCTTGAAGGATGCCGACAACTGGAAACATATAGTTCAACAAAATGTTTATAAGGCTAACAATCTGACAACAGGTTCTTTGTCATGGCCTTTGAACAAGGATGATGTAGAGCAGATGGCTGTTTTCGAGGCTCAACTTAGTAAGCATGTCATACCTTGTGATAATGTTGCCATACTGAATGCGTTTCCACTATTTTTATTTTATTATTTCCCGATAGGCAGGTTCGTTAAACATGAACTTATGGGGGATAATTTGTAAAATATATTGTGCCTCCTGACATTAAGTTCAAGTGATGCGGCATGAAAAGGGCAGAAAGAGTCGGGGAATTATTCTATTTCCCCGACTCTTTCTATTCCATACTTATCCAGCTCGTCGTCGCTTGTGCTGATGTAAAGCATCATGTCGCTGAATGTAATGTATGATTTATTGTTCATACGCAATAGTCCTACGTTGTCGTCAATGTGAATCTTGCCGAAACATTCGTGTGCCGATTTTGGTATTTTGTAGTACACACCATCGCTTTCAGTCGGAATGTACAAATGGTCTTTGGTTATGGCATATATGTTTGGTTCGAAATAATAATCGTATTGCTTGAATTGCTGCTCTATTTTGCAGTTGTCAAGCCATCTTTCGTATTGAGATACTACATTCTCGTCGGTACATCTGGTAAGATGGATTTTCTGAGGCCATTTCTTCGATGGCATGATTGTCTGTAGCGGCAGTTCGTCGGGGGTGGTGTCGAGCATATTTGTGCCATACCATGTGCTGTCTTCGTCGGTTAATTTACGGCCTTCTATCTGGTGCTTTATGGCTTTCGGGTGCGCGAGGTAGAATATAAGTCTGTCTTCGTCTTGAAGTATGTACAATTCGTATTTTGTTCCTTTTAGTCTGTTTTCTTCATCTTTTTCCCAGTATATTGCGAAGTAAATACCTGCCCTTATTGTGTTTACTATCTGCCAGAACTGCGTGTTTTTGAGCTTTCCGCCGTCTTCGTTCCAGAAGCCCTCGATATTGAGTGGTGCAAGGTAGTTTTTTGTTTTTTCTGAAATGTTGTATAGCTCCGAAGAACTTGAAAACGACTTGTAGTTGTTGAGAATCTCGTAAACGTAGTAGTAAAGCACTATTCTTGTTTTGTCGTCATCTTCGCGTGCATTCTTTATGAGTGGCAGCGATTCGAAAATTGTCCCATTGCTTGTAAAGTTGTCCAACAGTTTTATCACATCTTCATATACTTCCTCAAAATTGGTTAGGTCGCCGTTTTTCGACTCATATCCCGGCAGGGCTTTCATCAGCATCATAATCAGAATGGCAATGTCGATATTCTGCTCTTCAATCTGTCTGTATATGTCGGCTTTCTTTCTTGGGTGCCCGTTGATGGTGTGAGGCATAAAGTGGTTGCGCAGAATTTCATCGGCTGTCTTTTTGGGGTGAGTTCTGCGTGCCAGATTGTTGCTAAAGAAGCTTGATGCCTTTTCGTATTCTGTCATAAATGTCGACAGATTCAGACTTCCTTGGCTTAAGAACGAAACGAATGCCTGCAAATCTGTGAAGGCAGCGCGCATCTTTTGCGGACTGGTGAAGCATTTTTTTATGCTATTGTTGTGTATAGAATGGTTGTCGATAAAGTCTTCGAACTCTTCTGTTGTGTTGAAAATGAGCCTTGTGTTGACTATGGTTGTAAGCCATTCTTCGTAAATACTTGTTTCTTGTTCCATCGCAAAAAATAGTTTTTGTTATTGTTTGTTGCAAATGTAGTTATTTTACATTCATAGTATGTTGCGATGATACTATGTTTTTTATTATCAGGTGAATTTTTGCTTGTGTTTGGTAGTATGATACTTTATGTCGGCAGATTTTTGACAATGTGCTGCTGCGTGTAGACTTATCCCTTCGGGATTCGTTCGAGATTCGTTCGGGACGAGTGGGGAATTTTGAGGACGAAGAATTACATGCTATTTTTGTGAATATGGAGAAGTCTGTCTCACATCAATAATCCCGTTGCGATATTTGTTCGCGCCTTCTATTACAAGGTCTTCGAATTTGTCAAAGTTTTTTAATGAAATGTATTTGTAGATAGATATAAAATATAGTCGCTTGTAAGTGTTGCGAAACAGGTGCGTCTGTTTCAGCCTGATGCCGAATTTCACCAGTATGTTTGAAGTCTGATTGTAATAGAAATCGAAATTATCAACATCTATAATAAATAATGAATTATTTAAGCACAAAAATAGTTCAATTCCTTTTATGTCCTTGTATTTTATGCTGATATAACCGTTCCTTACGCATTCGTATATGCTTACCGAGTCTTCGCTCACAATGGCTAAGGGGCTTCTTATAATGAATAAATTCCAAAAATTAATTAGATTTATGCATATTATATATAGCATAAGGATATTTATAGGAAGAAGTAATATTATCGGCAATATTGGCTTTATGGTATGATTAAGTATCAAAATTAAGGGTATAATATCTAAAAGAATAGCCATGAAAAATGCTGATTGCGTGTCGCCAAAGGTGTTAAAAATGAGATTAAACCTTGTTCCGTAGAAATATTTATCGTTGTTGCTCATGATGTTTATAGCCAGTAGATTAGATGGTTAGAACAGGAATTCAAGAGCTTCGCAGATATCGTTGTATGTGCGCTCAAAGTTGTCGGTATACCAAGGGTCGGCAACGCTTGCGTTGCTTCCGGTAAGGCTCATAAGTTTTTGTATTTTCCCGTTAGGGTCGTAGAATTTTCCGTGTCCGGCATCCACTACAATGTCGGGCATACTCCAATGCAGAAAGCGCAGATTGTTGTCGTCCATAACAAATATGTGGTCGTAATAGTTGTAGTCGGCAACCGTCATCTGTCTTGCACGGCGGCGCGTGAAAGGAATGTTGTGATGGCGCAGGCAGTCCTTTGCCGGCGGATAGATGTCGTTTCCAATCTCCTCGGTAGATGTGGCAGCCGAAGCAATCTCGAAGGCATCCGCAAGGTTTCGGTCGGCAACCATCTTCTTCATTATCATCTCTGCCATTGGGCTTCGGCAGATGTTTCCGTGGCAAACGAAAAGAATTTTTTTCATATTATGCGATGTTTTCGTGCAAAGATACATCAAAATAGGGCATCGCTCTTAATTTTAAAATCGATTTTGCATAAAAAAATGACGTCTTCTGATGATACAGGTCAAAAAAGTGCGGTTTTTCACTTTTGTTAACAAATTAGGATGCACTTTTTTGTTGGCAGAATGAAAAAATAGAATTAAGTTTGCAATGCTCAAACGGAGCACAATCTTTAATAAAACCTTTAGTAAACAAAAAATAACATGGAAACAGAAAAACCATACGTAATTGGAATGGACCTTGGAGGTACCAATTCGGTTTGCGGCATTGTTGATGCCAGAGGAAATATTCTTTGTACAGACTCTGTAAAGACTCAGCAATATCCAAACATCGAGGATTATATTCAGGCTGTGTGCAATATTCTTATGCCAATGATTGAGAAGGTTGGCGGCATAGAGAAGATAAAAGGCTTTGGCATTGGCGCACCAAACGGCAACTACTACAACGGAACAATAGAGCACGCTCCAAACCTGCCTTGGAAGGGCATCGTTCCGATGGCGAACATGTTCAAGACCAAACTTGGCATTCCTGTTGCGCTTACAAACGATGCAAATGCGGCTGCCATTGGCGAGATGACATACGGCGCGGCTCGCGGAATGAAGAACTTCATCGTCATTACCCTCGGTACGGGCGTTGGCTCGGGCATCGTTATTAACGGACAGCTGGTATATGGCTGCGACGGCTTTGCAGGTGAGTTGGGACACGTTATCATGCGCCGCGAAGACGGCCGCCTGTGCGGCTGCGGCCGCAAGGGCTGTCTCGAAACATACTGCTCGGCAACAGGCGTGGCCCGTACGGCGCGTGAGATTCTGACAAAGGATTCAACGCCGAGCCTTCTGCGCGACCTGAACCCTGAGGAGATAACATCTAAGGATGTGTACGATGCAGCCGTTAAGGGCGATGCCATAGCACTAAAGATATTCGATTTTACCGGAAAGATTCTGGGCGAGGCTCTTGCCGACTTCGCAGCCTTCTCATCGCCAGAGGCATTCATCTTCTTTGGCGGACTTACAAAGAGCGGCAAGTACATAATGGACCCAATAAAAGATTCGTATAACGAGAATGTTATGCCAATCTTCAAGGGAAAGGCTAAGATGCTCGTTTCTGAACTGAAGGACAGCGATGCTGCCGTACTTGGCGCAAGCGCTCTTGGATGGGAGGCTAAATAAGGCTGAAGATTTATTTTTTATAGATGAGATGGCAAAAATGTAAAATGTTTTGCCATCTTTTTTGTATTTTATAACATATATGTTGAACATTTTTTGTAATTTTGCACCCAAATTTGAATTATATGCCGGTAAAAAGATGCAAAGGATGTTGAAACTTGCTGAGAATAATTGGGTTAGCACTCCTGTGGAATGCGCGGAATACCTGCTACACGATGAATTGTGTTTTTGTTTCTTTACCATGGCATAGTGAAAAGATAGTATGAATAAAAGAATTTTAATATCTGCATTCCTGATTTTAGTATATTGTTCGCTGTTGAACGCGCACGCATTGTACAGTTACCGCAATGTGAAGAAGGTGAACAAGGCAACATCCGAAGAACTGCCAGCAAAGAACCAACTCGAGTACGTTTCATTCTCAGACGACAGAACAAAGTGTTTTTTCTCTGATATTGACGGAAATAACATGTATGGCGAAACTGTTTTCGTGTATATGGGAGAGAAGGACGGAATGTATCATTTTCATTATCAAGACCCTAATGACAACAGTTCGTTCTGGGACGTGTACTTCAGCAAGGACTACAAGACCGTAAAATCTACCACTACGCACAATCCGTTCATAAAGATTTACGAGTTGCTCGAGATGATAAAGAACTAAAACCGTAGTGCTTACAAGATATAAAAAGGCAGGCTTTCTGAAAAGATGAAGCCTGCCTTTTTTTATGCCGTTCTTAATTTAGAATCGCCAGTAAAGCTGAACGTCAACAGTATTGAAGTCGTGGTCGCCTGCAACCTCCTTGCCTGTGTGAGTGTGGTAGAAAGTGCCCTGAATCTTCAGATTCTTGTTGAGATAGTAGTTTGCCGACAGAGTGTACTGGCTTGTTGCGCTCTCAGTACTCTTGTAGTCGCGGTAAACATCCCATTTTCCGTAAATCTTGAAGCCCTTGGCTACAGGTGCTCCTACGGTAAGATACCAGCCATCAGCCTTGTCCTTGCCAATGTTCTTTGTAAGCTTGTAAACGCCCTCGTTATCGTCGAATGAATAGTCCGAAATCTTATGACCCAGAGAAGTTGCATACTCTCCGCGGAAAGTCCAGTCGCTTTCGTACTTGAATCCGAACGACATACGGTTGCGGTCTACGGTTACGCCGTTCTTTGTATAGTTACCAGTCCAGCCAAATGCGCCGATGTAAAGGTTCTTTATTGGCACAAACTGAATTGTTCCGATAACGTCCTTAGTCTTGTTTACATCGGCATGGTTAATGCCCTGACCGTTGGCAACCATAACCTGATAGTGGATAAGGTTATGACCGTCGGCCATCTTTGCAAAGTCACCCTGAAGCTGTATTCCGAGGTCACGGCCGCCGCTTGAGTGCTCTCCCGTTCTGTCTGCCATGCCCGAGAGCTTGCTTACAACCTGAGCGTTGCTGTTAAAGCCTACATCGAACGGATTGTAAGGGTTCTCGAAGGTGAAGGCTCTCTTAAACTGTCCGAACTTGATTTTTGCAAACGAATATTTCTCCCATTCTGCATAGGCATCTACTATGCGGGCAATCTTCTCGGTTGTGTTGGCTGTGTTAGGTGTGCCGCTCACCTCAAGCTGAAGTTTGTAATTGAAATCCTGAACCTTTCCGTCTACATACACACGGCCCAGACGAAGGTCGAATCCGCCGTTGGCATCTGTGCCTTCCTTGTCGTTATAGTCGTATTTTCCGATGACGTAGCCACCGAACTTTGAGTTCTGCTGGAACTCCTTCAGAATGCTTTTCTGGAATTGCGCGCTGGCTGTCGAAGCCATGCCTGCAAGTATGGCAAGCAATAAAATTTTTTGAATCTTCATATCTCTCTTATTCATTTGATTTATCTTTAGAGTGCAAATTTAAGAAAAAATGTTGATTGCCACTTACTTTTTGTCAATAAACAACCATGGTTATGAGCGTTCCCACTATGGTCGATACTATCACGCTGACCAGTCCCGGCATCATGAAACTATGGTTAAGCAGATATTTTCCGATGACGGTTGTGCCCGAACGGTCGAAGTTTACCGTTGCAATATCGCTCGGGTAGTTAGGAATGAAGAAATAGCCGTACACGCTTGGCAGAACGCCAAGGAGGATAGGACCCGGAATGCCCAGCGAGTAAGCCAGCGGAAGCATAGATACCACAACCGCGCCCTGAGAGTTAATCAAAACCGAAACGGCAAAGAATGCCAGCGCTATTGTCCACGGATACTGGCTTACGATGCCTTCCAGTCCGCCCTTCATAACATCCATGTAGTTGCCGAAGTAAGTGTCGGCAAGCCATGCAATGCCGTAGATGGCAACGACAGCCACCATTCCGCTCTGCCATACCGCTCCGCTCACGGCTTTCTTAGGGCTTGCGTTGCAGAAGATAATCATGAAGGCTGCGGCAGTTATCATCACAATCTGAATGATGATGTTCATGCCGATAGGCTTTACTATTGGGTTTCCGGCATCGTCTAATTTACCCGTAGGGAACTCAGGACGGATGTCGAGTCCGGCAATCTGTAAGATAGAGTACATAACGATAACGGCGATAGCGCCAATAAAGATGTAAACGGCAAGCTTCGCGCTCTTGTCAATCTCCTTGTCGAGAACCGTTGCCGAGCTTCCGTACATATATTCCTTCATCTGAGGGTCGGCAAGGCGAGCCTGAAACTGAGGGTCTTTGTCGAGGTCGAGACCGCGCTTGTAACTGAGAGCCGAAGCGGCAGCCAGACCGCACAGGCAAGCCGGAATAGTTACCGCAATAACCTGAAGGTTATTTACGTCGAATCCGTTGGCATTGGATATAACCACGAACGAAGCCACCGCCGCCGCGATAGGCGAGCATGTTATTCCAACCTGCGATGCTATTGAAGCCACGCCGCACGGACGCTCGGGACGGATGCCCTTCTTCAGCGCGATGTCGCAGATGATAGGCATGAGCGTGTAGACAACGTGTCCCGTTCCGACGAGGACGGTAAGGAAAAACGTGCAGAGCGGAGCAAGGATGGTTATGTGGTTAGGATGCTTGCGAAGAAGTTTCTCGGCAAGTTGAATGAGCCAGTCCATACCGCCCGAAGCCTGCATCATGCCGGCGCAGGTAACGGCTGCCACGATGATGTAGATAACATCTGTAGGAGGATTACCCGGTTTAAGTCCGAAGCACAAGACTAAGATGGCAAGGCCAATTCCTGAGATTGCGCCCAATGCCAGACTACCATATCGAGAGCCAACATACAATGCCAGCAATACGATAATTAACTGCAAAATCATTATTACACTCATCTGATTAACTTTTTTTATCGATTAGTATTCTTTATCATTAATATTATTTGTCGGTGGGGTTATATCTGCAAATGTAAAAAACAAACTGGAAAAATCAAAATTTAATATTAATTTTTTAATTTTGCACACTATGCTTCGGTTCTGTTCTGCTTTGTTGCCGATATGCCGGGGCTTGCTGATACGGATAACTTATAAACTGAAATTAGATGAGTGAACAATTAACCCCGACAGAGTTGGGTACAAAGCCTATAGGCAGACTTCTTTTATCGTATGCCGTTCCGGCAATTATTGCTATGACGGCATCGTCGCTATACAATATTGTAGACAGCATTGTTATCGGTCAGGTGTGCGGCGCACTGGCAATATCGGGTCTTGCCATAACCTTCCCAATCATGAACCTCTCGGCAGCGTTCGGCGCAATGGTGGGCGTGGGAGCATCTACCATGATTTCGGTTAAGTTGGGCCAGAAGGACTATACCGTGGCGCAGAAGATTCTGGGCAATACCGTTATGCTCAACCTCATTCTGGGCGTTGTGTTCGGCGCGTTAATGCTGATTTTTCTCGACCCCGTCCTGCTGTTCTTCGGAGCGAGCAACAATACCATCGGGTATGCGCGCGACTATATGGTTATAATCCTTCTCGGAAACGTGGTTACGCATAGTTATCTTGGTCTGAACTGCATTTTGCGTTCGGCCGGACATCCGTTGTATTCGATGCTGTGCACCATTCTTACGGTATTCCTCAACGTGGTGCTCGACGTGCTGTTTGTCTACGTCTTCGACATGGGCATCAGGGGAGCGGCTCTTGCCACCGTTCTGGCGCAGATTGTGGCTCTGCTTGTGCAGGCAAAACTCTTCTGGAACAAAAACGAACTTCTGCGATGGAAGCACGGCATATTCGGACTTGAAAGAAAGATTATCGGGCATATCCTGTCTATCGGCATGTCGCCATTCCTTATGAACCTGTGCGCCTGTCTGGTGGTAATCTTCATAAACCGCGGACTGATGGAGCAGGGCGGCGACCTCTCGGTAGGAGCGTACGGAATTGTAAACCGCGTTGCCTTCATCTTTGTTATGATTGTGATGGGCGTTAACCAAGGTATGCAGCCTATTGCCGGCTTCAACTTCGGCGCGGGGCGATACGACCGTGTGATGCGCGTGCTGTGGCTCACTATGATTGGCGGAACGCTTGTAACCACGAGCGGCTTCATGCTGGGCGAGTTCTTCCCCGAGGAGGTTGCGCGTATGTTTACGGCCGACGAGGAACTTATCACCCTGTCGTCTGATGCCATGCGCATTGTTATGGTTACGTTCCCGATAATAGGCATACAGATGGTTATCACCAACTTCTTCCAGAGCATTGGAATGCCAAAGAAGAGCATCTTCCTGTCGCTTTCGAGACAGATGCTTTTCCTTGTTCCGTGCCTCGTCATCCTGCCAAAATATTTTGGTGTTGACGGCGTGTGGTACTCAATGCCGATATCCGATTCTATATCGGTTGTTACGGCTGTGGTGCTGATAATCATTCAGATAAGAAAGTTTAAACAAATGAAAACTATTTAACTTAAAGATGCTATGGACAGATTTGTAATCAGCATAGGCCGCCAGTTGGGCAGCGGCGGTCGCGAGATAGGCAAGAAACTTGCTGCGGAGTTTGGCATCCGTTTCTTGGACAGCGAGCTTATAACCCTTGCGGCAAAGGAGAGCGGCTTCGGAGCCGAGTTTTTTAGAGATACCGACGAGAAAAAGGGGTTTTTCAACACCCTGTTTAACCGCATACAGAGCGGCGTATCGTTTGGCGGATATTACGACAATCAGCTTAGCGAGGAGGCTCTGTTCAAGATTCAGAGCGATGCCATCCGCAAGATTGCCGACAAGGAGTCGTGCGTTATAGTGGGAAGATGTGCCGACTACATTCTGCGCGACAATCCGCGATGCGTGAGCGTGTTCATAACCGCCAGTCACGACGAGCGCGTAAGGCGCATCTGCGAGCGTCAGAATGTAGATGCCGAGAAGGCGGAGCGCATGATGGAGCGCGGCGATGCAGAAAGAGCCAACTACTACAACTATTACAGTACAAAGACGTGGGGCGAGGCGGCAACATACGACTTGTGCATAAACTCGTCGGTAATGGGAATTGACGATACGGTAGCCTTCATCAGACATTTTGTAGAAAAAAAACTCGGCGGTCAGTAACTGCCGCCTTTATTGCAGACTATGCACGACACTCCGTCACTTACGCTTTTCGAACTTAACAGCCTTGTTAAGTGTGCCGTCAATACCATCATGATTGACGGCTATTGGGTTACTGCCGAAATCAGCGATTTCAGCGTGCGCCGCCATTGCTATCTTGAGTTCGTACAGAAAGACATTCAGGGCAGCGGACTGGTTGCCAAGGCGCGCGGAACAATATGGAGCAACGAATACGAGAAGATAAGGCGTAAGTTCGAGAGTGCCACCGGAAGCGAACTGCGCAGCGGCATAAAGGTGATGGTGTATGCGCACGTTACGTTTCACGAACTGTATGGCTTCTCGCTCAATATTACCGATATAGACCCCTCTTACACGCTTGGCGACATGATGCGCCACAGGCAGGAGATTCTCGACAATCTGAAGGAGCAAGGTGTAATAGACCTTCAGAAAGAACTCGAGATACCTGTATTGTGCCAGCGGATAGCCGTCATCTCGTCTGAGAAGGCTGCTGGTTACGGCGATTTCTGTAACCAACTTCTGAATAATGATTCTGGTCTGAAATTCTACCCTAAACTGTTTCCGGCAATAATGCAGGGCGACAAGGTTGAGCAGACTGTAATAAACGCTCTCGATGCCATTGCCGCCGACATTGACAACTGGGACGTGGTGGTTATAATCCGTGGCGGAGGTGCTACGGCTGATATGTCGGGCTTCGATACGCTTGCTCTTGCCGAGAATGTGGCAAACTTTCCTTTGCCAATTATAACGGGCATAGGTCATGAGCGCGACGATACTGTTCTTGACCTCATCTCTAACACGCGCGTAAAGACTCCTACGGCGGCGGCCGAGTTCCTTATCCATCATCTCGAAGATACGGCTTACGACTTGCAGGACTACGGGCAGCGCATAATGTCGGAGGTGAAGCGTATATTGCAGAACGAGCACAGTCGCATAGATGCCATAACAGCCAAGATGCCTGTCCTCTTCGAGGTGGTGAAGTCGAAGGAACTGGTGCGCATAGACAATTTGCAGAAGCGTATGGAAATGGCGTGGCAGATGTGGCACAACTCCGAACTTCAGAGGCTCAACTCGCTTGTTCCGCAGATGCGGTTGCACGTCGACGCTCTTTTGCAGGCGCAGAAGTTCTCGCTTGGCATTATTGAGGAGAAACTCCGTAGTGCCGACCCTGATATTCTTCTGGCCCGCGGCTATTGCATGACTTTGTCCGACGGCAAAATCGTTACTCGGGTAGCACAGCTTGCCAAGGGCAGCAAGATAACCGTGCGCTTTAAGGATGGCAACGCCACGGCGGTGGTTGAGGAAATTGAAAGTTGAAAATTTATTCAGAATTGACAATTCACAGTTGACAATTGACGATGAACAATTCAAAATTCATAATTGATAATTCAAAATTGCTTTCATAATTGCCGAGGATTTATAACGGACAATTTCGCCAGAAATTGTCCGTTTATTATATACAAAATAGAAGGTAGGAAGAAGGTAGGAAGAAGGTAGGAAGAAGGTAGGAAGAAGGTAGGA
>R24__coassemble_554_pt1 | contig 24648 bp, 22 predicted proteins | sample R24__metabat2_low_PE_011 | metagenome-assembled genome bin R24 | reverse complement strand
TGGTTATCAATAATTTATTTAGCGTGTTTAAAACTTTAACCGGACACTAGTGATTCTTCATATAAAAAATCTTTCCTTTTAGTTGTCACTATCTTTTTGTTTTGCACTCGTTTTTGAAGACTTAATGCAGTTTGTCTGTTTGTTTTTTAACACACATATTAAAACTTTGCAAAGTTAATCATTTTTCATGAAAACATAACCGAAAATACACTCTTGATTTCATACCGCCAAAAACACATTTCATACAAGCAAGCCAACATTTCGTACAGAGTCAGAAAATCTATATCTGATTCTCGTTTCGGCATGGTTATCTTTGCATCAAAAAACAAAAGGAAAACTGCTTATGAAACGAAAAATCCTTCTCATTTCCATCGGCCTAACACTTTTTGTTATTGTCTTGGTCGGCATTTGTAACATCGTTGTAAACTCCAACGCCTGCGGAAGAACATTCGACAATGCCGACGACATTCCGCCACAGAACACAGCCCTTCTGCTGGGCACAAATCCTGTAAGCCGATACGACCACAGTCCGAACTTCTTCTACAAGGCAAGAATCGAGGCGACTGCCAGTCTGTATCGCAAAGGCAAGTTCAAGAGGCTGATTATAAGCGGAGACAAGCATCAGGGCTACGACGAGCCAGCGGCGATGACGAACGACCTTGTAAAACTCGGCATCCCGAAGGAGGTTATTGCCACCGACGGCAGCGGACACCGCACTCTCCTATCCATGAAAAATATCCAACAAGATTTCGATATAGATTCTGTTATCATAATCTCGCAGAAATGGCACAACGAGCGTTCAATCTATCTTGCCGACAAGATGGGAATGTACGCCATTGGCTACAACGCAAAAGACGCTCGCAATACGCGAACCTTTCTTACTCACATTCGCGAGAAGCTGGCAAGGGTGAAGATTTTTATCGACATCTATATTACGAATAGAAAAGATTTCAATCTATGATTAAAAAGATATTTCGGGGGCTCTTCATTCTGCTTCTGACGGCAGCATTGGCATCGGGTGGATTTGCGTGGTGGATTTACCACAGTCCCGACACCGCACCGTTACCCAAAAGCACAAAAGCCCGGCTCTTCTGGCACAACAACGTTAATCCGTGGGACTTGCAACAAGTTAGGGACTACTGCCGGAAGTTTGGCTACAACGATACCTATTACATCATCTGCGACTTCGGGATGCCTTCGGGAAAGAAGCGGTTCTACCTTTACAACCTAAACAGCCGACGGCGCATAATGAGCAGCTATTGCATGCACGGCAACGGAGGCGGCTCTACCGACGAGAAAGCGGTTTTCAGCAACAAGCCGGGCAGCAACTGCTCGAGCATCGGGCTGTATGCCCTGAAAGGCATAGGCTCGCACAGCATGAAGAGTTGCATCAGAGTCACGGGGCTCGACCGCACCAACAGCATGGCTCGCGCAAGGGGGCTGCTCATTCACTCGTCGCGCAAGACGACATGCTTTGACGGAGAGCAGAAATTCATTCCGCTGGGCGACGAAAGCCACGGCTGCTTCACCATTTCAGCCGGCAGCCTTGCGCAACTGATGGCAATCTACTCTCTGCACGGAAAAAAGAAGAGGATTTTGATGTGGGCGTGTACATAATCGCACACAAAAAACATAGATTTCTGACATAGAAAAAATCGGAATACAACTTTTTTGCCTATTTTTGCACCATAACCGAGACACGATTTTGAAACAACTGTTGACCATACAGAATGGCGGCACGGAGCTTATCCGCCTTGCGTTCGACGAGATTCTATACATAAGGTCGGACGGCAATTACTGTGTGATGACGCTTTCTGACGGCGAGGAGATTCAGCTTTGGATGAACCTGAAGGCGATAACCGACCTCATAGACCAGCAGATGCGTCAGCTACAAGTTGTATTTGTGCGAGTTGGCAAGCAATATGTGCTGAATCTTCATTACATAAGCCGAATAGACACAAAGAAGAATCAACTGACGCTGTGGCGCAAGGATTTGACACGGAAAACGGTTCTGGGCGAGATATCGCACAAGGCTCTCTCGCTTCTCGAAGAAGGAATTAAACAGATGGCAAGATGAACTACAACGACGACGAAATACAGTTTTTGGGCGGAGAGGACATCAGCAACAGTCCTACATCAGTCCCACGGAAGCCGGCATCGCGCAGATGGTGGACAGCCATTGCCGCGCTCGCAATAGTGATGCTTGCCGCAACGACATTCTATTTCTGGCGCCAGGCTAACCGCTTTACCGTATCGTTCGAGTATCCGCTGAGCCGCTCGTCGGCACAGATAATAAGCAATTTGGAGGCGATGCAGGGCGATTCGGTTCACGGCGTAACGATGATGGAAGATTCGCTCTACGGCATTGGCATGAGGCTGTTCGAACTTCGCGGCGTTGTGCCGTCTTTTTCGCGCACCGCACCGTCAGACAGCGATACAACGATATGCCTTGCCGCCCACGCATGGGACTATTATTGGGACGACAACAAGCAATACCGATACATAGGCGACTTTATAGACAACGGAAACGAACTTGCAAGCGGCTCGCGCAAGGCTGGATTTGTTGCCGTGGTGGGCGACAAGTGGCAGATTGGAATCAGCACCGAGGACTCAGTAAAAGAATATGTAAAGGCACATGGCGGCTCAATGTTCAGGCAGTTTGCGCTTGTCTCAGCCGGACAGATATGCGAGAAGCAGTTCGCACTAAAAGGAAAGGTTACGCGCTGCGCTCTTGCCCGTAAATCGGGCTCTGACGGCATCTGGTATGTCGAGACCATAAACAAGGAATCGCTATACGACTTTGCCCAAGCCCTTGCCGACTATGGCTTTTCCGATGCCGTCTACCTTACTGGCGGCAACTCAGGAAACACGTTCTACCGCACGCCCGACGGTCAGCCTCACGGCAAACTCGACTGGCAAGACGAGGCCATAAACCTTATTGTTTTCAGAAGATAACCGTGCGTTGACAAACGATACAAAAAAAGCAGACCATTGCCCCACTCCGAGACAATGGTCTGCTTTTTTATCTGATTTTGAAACTATATCTTTGAAAACTCGTCAGGACCGATGTCTACACGACAGATTTCCTTTCCCTCGCCATCCGTGTATATATAGACAAAATGAATCTTCTCCTCAACCAATTTCTTTTTCTGCAACACAATTACCTGCTCACCACGCAGCCCCTGAAGACAGCCTTCTTTTATCAGCTCAATATCCTCCTTTGTGTAGTCCGAAGCACTGTTTCCGTTATCTATCTTTATAACATAGTACATGCTTCTGCCCTTTATATAAACATCTGTCATCCAAAGGTTTTCAGCAATCTGAGCCGGCAAGTTCGATTTAACCTGCACAACTTCCTGCTGGATGGTTTCGAGCATGGTTGCCTCCTTAATCTCTCCCTTCTTCACCTTCTCGTGTATCTCCTTAAGACGGCTTGGCGAGATGTCTATTTCTACCAGTTTCTTGTTTGTTTCCGAAGAATAATAAGTGTATTTTATTCCCATATCGCAGCCGATATAGTTGCCGATGGTAAAATCGTCGATAGAAGAAAGCAGATTTGCAATATTTCTGTCAGAATTGGCCGTCTCGTTAGTCATTCCGCTAACTCGCCAGATATCTTCCGACATTTTTATTACATATTCAACCATATCTCCCTTGATATTCACATCTACAACCTCGAGGGCTGCCCCAATTTTCTGAGGCAAATGGCTCTTTGTGGCAGCCACCTGCTTGACGATAATTTTTCGATTAACCTTAGAGCAAGAACTTAGCGACAAGAAAATCGCAAGTATTGCAAACGATAATGTAAATAAATTCTTCATATACTGTAGAATAAAAATGTTTTGCAGAACCATATAGTATCCACCTCTTTATTTGAACAACCTCCGTATATCTGCAAACCTCGGCGTTTAATGTCTGCTTTTCATGGACGGATTTTAATCCGTACAAAAGTACATAATTTTGCCACAAATATTCAATCTGTCGCAGAAAAAAATGATTAGGAACAAAAAAAGCAGTGACACTTTCTATAAGTGGTGTCGCTGCTTATTTTTATGTTTCAAAAGGATTTATTTTGATGGAATGTCCCAAGTATATGTAGTCTCCGTAATTTGAGTCTTTTTTTCTACACCCATCTTAGTATATGTAGTCTTTTCAGAAACTGGAAGCTTTGTTACACTGTCGAATGAAAATTCAGATGTTGCGATATGATTTTCGCCATAATCAGTCCTAACTATCTTTTCTGGCAAATACTTTACACTTGCACCAAACATATTGTTCAAACCAATGCCATCAACACCATCACACATTACAGCAGTAGATGTGAGTGCCCTGCCAAAACTACCCGCAGGAACATCAGAATATGTTATCTCCTCCTCAGAGTTTTCGTCCTTGATATCCGTGTTTATAAATTTAATTTTTGTTACGACATCATTCTCCCAAGTAAGAACGGTGTATTCATAATCACTATAAACCACTTTTGTCAACTGGTTTTTGCCATTATAAATTAACGAGACTTCATTATCTCCACAAGTTATCTTTGAAACTCTGCCGTTTTCAAGAAAATATGTATAAGACGAAGTATCTGAATTAGGACCAGATTCGTACTTATGAGTTACAACAATCTTATTTTCAGTCTTCAGTTTGCTATAATCGTATGTGTCGTAAAGGTTATTTTCTGAACTTAAATCAGAAGATTTGCTTACATAGCCATCAGCGTTATACTCATAGTTACATTCACCAACCAGCGGACCAAAGAAATGCTCGTCGGAAGTAACTTTTGATACCATCTTCAGAAGTTTCGCATCAGCATAATTAACCTCTTCTGTTTCTGTCTTCTTGTCGTCATCGTCGTCACCGCACGATGCCAAGCCGAATGTTGAAAGCACCACAAGCGCCAACATCCATTTGTTTAAAAGATTCTTCATTTAAATTAAATTGAATGATTAAGTTATTACCTTAGTTAAAATAATTTCACATAGTAGATTTTATTCTTACCTCGTAAAAATCTTTGCAAAGATATACAAATAAAATTCTCTATAATCATATCATCCACAAAAATTCAATCTGTCGCAGAAAAAAATGATTAGTCACAAAATCAGCGACACTTTCTATAAGTGACTATCGCTGAGATACCGTATTCATTCGAAAAAGCTATTATCTACAACTGACATCTTCGAAAAATCGTCATAATCAACCAGATATAAGACGCCATCATGTAAACAAAACAAATTTTCTTCAAACTTGAAATATTTACAACCAGTAGTTATTGCAAAAATGTTTTTCGAAGACAATAAATCGTTTCGTCCTCTTATTTCGTAATAGTCCGTGTGTAGACCTACATCGTGTATTGTTGATGAACAAGCTATACGATACTTCTTTTTTATAGGGTCATACTTACAAGTTCCCAAGAACGCCCCATTGTAAAAAAGTGTCACCGAGAAAAAGGGACATTTTTCTTTTTTCAACAATTTGACGATGCTTCTACCTTCTATCATCTGATAATCAGCCAAAAAGTACATAGGAACGACGGCAACATCGGCATTAGAAATAATAATCCGAATGGAATCCTTTCCGACAAGAGAATTACTGTTATTCCATTTTTTCTTTATCTTATCTATCTGCTTTTTTATTATTACAGAATCTCGCCCAGTCCATCCATAAGGAGTCCCGTCAAAAACAACCCGAACTTGGGCAGAAACCGTAATATTCACAACTAAACAAATCAAAAATAATATGATATTCTTCATACTACTATTATATTTTAAGAAAGGTTACAAAAGAATTTATTTTGATGTATGCCAATACTAATAAAGAAAAATGTCTATTAAATCTTCAATAATCTCGCCGTATTTCGTTACATTATCATCTTTATCAAAGCCACAACGCATCAAATCATCTTCAATGTCATGAAATAAATTTAATTCATCATCATCGCTTGCGAATTGTAACTTAACAATATCACCTTGAATACTCCAACTTGCATTATATCTTTCAAGGACATATCTTTCTTTCATAAATGAGAAATATTCCTTCGAAAGGAAAAAGACGAGTTCCTCATTATCTTTTACCAAATAGATACACCGCAAATCCTTGTGATCAATATATAGTAGTACCCCACCATCGGTTTCCTTCGTTTCTATATGACCACGAAAAAATGACTTTCTTTTTAAAGCATTATACTCGTTTAATGATAAAAATAATTCACTTTTCATTCAACAATTATCTTAAAGACGATTAGAACTTAGTTTACTCATCGGGGGCAAATATACATTTTATATCGAAAAGGACCAACTTTCGCACTTATTTTCAGTCATTTTTCACACAAGCATCTATCGTCATAATAAAAAAGTTGTGCACACCACGGCACTTTCGCACAAGTGCCAGAGGTATGCACAACACGCATTTTTATTCAGGTATAATATCCGTCGCGGATATTTTCACTATTATTTGAGAATAACCTTCTTTCCGTCCTTTATAAAGATGCCCTTAGTTGGGTTCTTAACCTTGCGGCCGCTCAAATCGTAGTAAACCTCGTCGGCTGTCTCAGCCTTAACTGCCGAGATAGCTGTTGTCTCATCGTCGCCACCAGCAACAGAGCGAGTTGCATTGTGTGTAATCTTGATGTGACCGATTACAGTCTCCAACCAGTAGCCAGCGTTGCCGTTAGCCTCTACAGGAGTCCAGCGCAGACGGTAGCTGCCAGTCTTGCTTACGTTGAATGATACGCCACCCTGAGTTGCGTTTGCAGTCGATGCATTAAGGTTCTTGTTAAGGTTGAGAGAGCAGTTTGTAATCTTGCTTGCAACAACCTTTCCGTTCTCGTCGACAACCTCGAACTTAACCGATGGAGTGCCTGTCCAAGCAGCGCAATCGTAAGTGATTGTGTACTTGCCCGGAACGAAGTTCAAGCCGTAGCCCCAGCGTGAACCGAACTCAGCATAGTTCTCGTCGTTAGATGTTGATGATGTGCGGATATACAAACCATAGCTGAACTTGCCGCCGTTAGGGAAGTTGAAGATACGAGGACCTGAGCCTGCATCGCCAGTCTCAACCAGCTTGCCGCCGTCCATAATCTTCCAACCCGGATTAACGTAGTTAGCCTTGCTGAATGCCAATGGGTTCTCCATGTAGCGGAAGTTTACGTTACCAACAACAGCCTCTACCCATGTACCGGCAGAACCGTTAGCATCGGCGCAAGGAGTGAAGCGAACTGTGTAGTTGCCCTTCTCCAATACATAGAAGCTGAGGTAGCCCTGAGTAGAACCGCTTGTTGAAGCTGATGTGTTCTTATTAACGCTCTTCTCGCACTTAACGATAGTAGATGCAATAACCTCGCCGTTTGGAGTGCGAACCTCTGCCTTAACGTATGGCGAACCGCTCCATGCAACTGTGTTGAATGTGAGGCAGTAGTTGCCGTAGTTGTTAAGGGCAAGACGATGACCGTCTGTGCTTCCGTACTCGATGAAGCCAGGCTTTGAAGCGTCAGACTGACGGACATAGAAACCGTACTCGAAGTCGCCTGAAGCGAACTTTACAACGCGTGGACCACTTGATGCACTGCCTGATGCTGGATACTCGCCAGCGTCGTTGCAAGCCCATCCTGCTGGACGCTCGTTGGCTGTCTTCCAAGCAGGAATCAAAGAAGATGACAAGTCAACTGGCTGAGCAGGCTGCACAGGCTGAGTTGTTGAGCCACCGTTGTTTGAGCCACCGTTATTTGAACTGCCTGACTTGTGTGCATAGTCCTTCTGAGCCCAGAGAGAATACCAGTACCAGCAAGCACCGGCACAAGCCTCCCAGATACCACCGAATGCAGCCTTAGCCTTGCCAGACTTGAGATACTCTGCAACATCCATATATGTATCTGTACCAGAAAGAGTCATAGAGATGTTGTCGTAGTAGTCGAGCACAGCCTTGTAAGCATAGCCGAACTTAGTTGTGCTACCTGTTCCCCAAGTACCATAGTTACCAACAACCCAGTTGCCGTGCTCGTTGTAGTGGCCGTTGCTACCGTTCTGAGGACTCCAGTCAATCTCAGTAATAACGATAGGCTTGCTTGTTACAACAGGAACCTGCTGCTTGAAGGCGTTGATAGATGTGTTGTGGTTGTGCTGAGAATCAGATGTGCTGTACCAATCAGGATAGAAGTGTACGGCATAACCGTAATTGTTATCGTTTACAGGATACTTGGCATAGTTTCTGTAGTTAGACTGCCATCCTGTACCCGGAACAAGAATGATACCTTTGTAACCGTTTCGGCGGATAACATCGATGATAGGCTGGAAGAAATCGCGCATTGCAGTCTCTGTGTCCTGACCGTACTGGTTGAGCAACTTAACCGGCTCGTTGGCAAGCTCAATCATCACAGTACCAGAGTTCTTTATCACGTTAGGATTCTTTGTTACGATGTTCCAAACAGTCTTCAGATAGTTCTGGTAAGCATCGCCAACCTTGATAGTCTGAGGACATACGCCCGGCGGACGCATGATGACGTACATTCCGTGGTTAAGGGCCTTCTGTGCGATAGGCCAGTAAACAGTCTGCATGTACTTCTCCAAGCGAGCACTTGAGAAACGGCTGATGTCAGCCTCGCCACCACCGCCAGTGGCTCTCTTGTTAGGGTCGTTAGTCCAGCATGGGTCAAGGTGCAAGCGGAATAGGTTACAGTATGCGCCCTGCTTTGTGTCTGTGATACCTGTGAATATCTTCTCGAAATAGTTAAGACATGCACTTACAGTACCATCGTTACAAGCGTTACCCCAACGGTAACTGTTAAAGTAAGGGCTTGGAGTATCCATAACTCCGTGTAGTACGACCTTGTTGCCCGATGGGTCGCGGAACTGGTTGCCGCTAACGTGAAGTGGCTCTACCACTCCAAACTGGGCAAACGCTGATAGCGGCGCGAATGACAGCAATACCGCTACTGACTTTAATAAACGTTTCATGTTTTGTTTTTTTTGCGCTGGCGTAATTAGTAACCGCCAAATACTTTTAAGTTTGTTAATATTAAGATTTTTGCTGCGTGTCTGACTAATTGAGAGTAAGTTTGCAGTATTTCAACAATTTCTACTTCAACACACAGCCGACTTCTGCATGCATGCGTCAAAAAGCCGGATGCAAAATAGTCAATTTTTTTCGAGATATGCAAAACACAGACAACCTACTAATATATAACTCATTTTCAATATTTTACACTATTTTTAACAGTATTAAAATACACATTATGTAACAATTAGGCATTTATTTTGTAACATAGAGCACCGCTGGAGTAACAAGGTAACATTCAGCTTGTAACATAACATTTTTTAACATTTATAAATGACTAATTTCTGCACATTCCATTATAACATATTTTAACATTTAGCACATATTGTTTTTCGGGGCAATTTTTGGTCGTTTCAAGCATTATTGTATGCAAAAAGAAGAGAAAAAATTAACAAATATTCTAAAAGTATACTAAAACCGGCGTTTGCGTTCCCATTTTTGTTTTTTTTAACATTTAACTTGGGAAAATTTTTTCTACCTATTCCGACAAGGATTGTTGCGTCATTTTTCACAATTTAAGGAAGTCTGCAATCTTAAAAAATGTAACATTTCGTACATATCCTGACAACGAAATATATGGCATTAAATTCAGTCCGAAACGAGATTCATTTCTCTGCCCCCCTACCAAATTTCAATTCAACATTGTCAATTGCCCCCTCCATGTTAAGCCAAAATTACCGCTCGAACCTTATCATGCTTGCTGCCGAAGCGACCAGATGTCGAGCGCGGAAATTCGGCAGAACCAAGAAAAGCAAGCAGCGTCACCCATTATGAATTAGGAATTGTAAATTAGAAATTGAGTTTACAATATTTTTCAATTTTCAACTTTAAAAAAAATGCGAATTGTCAATTAAAAAAGGCGGCATCCGCATCAGAAAACGGATACCGCCCACAAACATTAACTCAAACCACACAAAAATAATAGGCGTAAATACTGAATAGACGAATTTGAATTTTTAACGTTTTCCAGCCATGGCTAACCGGAAAAATCTAATCTTCTCATCCAGCCTCAACGGCTTTCTTGAGAAACTGAAGATAAGGTCTTTTTTGTGCTTGTGCGTGAATAATATACCTATCAATCAGCGTGTGGCATGAGCTGTTTTAGATTGCCGAGAATGCTTGATCCAAGTCGGCAATGATATCATCAATATGCTCAACACCTATCGAAAGACGGACTGTTGTTGGAGTGATGTGCTGCTCCTTCAGTTCCTCCTCGCTAAGCTGAGAGTGAGTTGTTGTGTAAGGATGAATTACAAGCGACTTCACATCTGCCACATTGGCAAGCAGAGAGAAGAGTTTGAGCGAATCGATAAACTTCCACGCATCTTCCTGAGTACCGTCAATCTCGAACGTAAAGATTGAGCCTGCGCCCTTAGGGAAATACTTCTTGTACAGCGCGTTATCCTTGTGCGATGGCAGCGACGGATGGCTCACGGCTCTTACCTTCGGATGCTTTGCCAGATAGTCAACAACCTTCAGAGCGTTCTCTACATGACGCTCGATGCGCAACGGAAGCGACTCTACGCCCTGCAACAGAATCCATGCGTTAAACGGAGAGATTGTTGCACCTGTGTCGCGAAGAATAACGGCGCGGATTCGAGTTACGAAGGCTGCAGCCCCAGCAACATCGGCAAAAACTGCTCCGTGATAAGAAGGGTCTGGCTTAGCCAATGTTGGATACTTGTCGGCATTTGCCTTGTAGTCGAACTTTCCAGCGTCTACTATTACACCTCCAAGGCTGCTGCCATGTCCGCCGATAAACTTGGTTGCCGAATGAACCACGATGTCGGCTCCGTGCTCAATCGGACGAATCAGGACAGGAGCGAAGGTGTTGTCAACGATAAATATAATGTTGTGTTTGTGCGCAATTTCAGCGATGGCATCGAGGTTTGTAACGTCTGAGTTCGGATTACCGAATGTCTCGGCATACACAACCTTTGTGTTTGGACGGATGGCAGCCTCAAGAGCATCAAGATCGTTGATGTTGATGATTGTATTCTCAATTCCCTGAGTAGCAAGTGTATGCACAATAAGGTTGTATGTTCCGCCGTAAAGGTTGTCGGCTGCAACAATGTGGTCGCCGTTCTGCAATACATTCTGCAAAGCGTATGTAATAGCCGCTGCGCCTGATGCCACAGCCAAGCCAGCCACACCGCCTTCGATGGCTGCAACACGGTCTTCGAACACACCCTGAGTAGAGTTGGTCAATCGGCCGTAGATGTTACCTGCATCGCGCAAGCCAAAGCGGTCGGCTGCATGCTTTGAGTTGTGGAATACGTATGATGTTGTCTGATAAATAGGCACCGCTCTTGAATCGGTTGCTGGGTCAGCCTGCTCCTGACCAACGTGAAGTGCCAAAGTCTCTACATGAAGTTTCTGCTGTGTCATAATTGTGTCCCTTTCTTTTTTGTATCCAAGATTCTGATGTACAGAAGCAAGGAGGAGTTATTGTTTGTTGTTTACGTTTGCATAGGTAGAGCAAATAGAAATATAATCCAAACAAATTTAAAATTATGGAAAATATCACCACAATCTCACATTTTCACAGAAACAATATTAAGAAAAACGGACTTACTGAAGTCATTGGCAGAAATTTTATCTATCGCAAAAATCAGCAAAATACGGGGCTTTTATGGTAAAAATCCCCCAATGCCTCTCCTGCCCCAATAAAAGATGACATAAATCTATAATTTGGCAGGTAGTTCAGAAAAAAGCATCAAGCAAAAGACATTCTTGCTTGATGCTTTTTATATTTCAGCCCACCTATTCCACTCTATTTTGTACTGCAATAAACGTGATATACCGTATCGGCAAAAACCTCCCTATAGCAACCATTCTTTACAAAATCAGTATTAAACAAGAGTTCTTTCATCCCTTTGTCGTCTTTGTACAAAACAATTACAGGCATTTTCTTTTGCTCCATGTACGCATTACCCAACATTTTATCTGGATTTGGATTCATCCAACTTGATTCGAATAAAGCAAACGGCTTTGCATTTAAAGTAACAAAAACAAACAAATCCGATGCCAGCACTGGCTTATCCTCCACATAGGGTCTTAGAATATCTGTATACTTATTATAGTTATCTGCATCTGAAGTTTGCTCCTTTATGCAAGTATTTTTAATGAATTTTCCATCCAGCAGCACTTTTGCATTTTTTTTGAATGGACCAACCTCCCAAAAAGAAAACATGCAAACAAACAAAACAAATACAAGACTATAATATACCCAATACCTACCTTTCTGCATCTGAGTCATAAATGCTCCACCAAAAACTATAATGAAAGCAAAAATATTAATAAAAGAGAAAATCGAGAATCCCGGAGAAGAACTTCCTATCTGATATATTTCAAACAAAAGCAATGAAAATACAATCCAACAAATAAACTTTCTGTTGTTATTTTTCAATGCCCAAAACAGGAATATCAACACCGCAGAATAAGGCACTAAATACGAATACCCGATACTCAAGAATACATAAACGAACTTTTTGAACAAGGCCAAAGAAATCAAAAAAAATACAATAGACTTAATTTTTTCTTTTTTCTGCAAATAAGCCACAAAAGCAGAAAAGGCAGCAAAAAACAACCCTATTTTTATCATCACATCGTTATTCACTCCCCAAAATAGAAGCAAACTATTTGAACTATGTCCATCGCCCGATTCACTACCGATAAAGATAGACTTTATGAAATCAACATAATAGTTGAAATGCCCCAAACATATCAACAGTATAACGCCAAGCAATAGGCCGACAATATATCCTGTAATATAGACACAAACTGGTCTAAGACTTTTTTTTATACTTTCTTTAAAAGTACTATTCTCATAAAAAAAGAAATACAATGGTATTAGTATAACAAAACAAGCATCAAGAATATTCGGAAGTCTTACATATACATTAAGGGCTATAAACAAAGACGATAAAAAGATATATAAAAAGACATGTTTTTTGAGTCCACGATACAATAAAAATACAGACAATGTAATAAAAAATACCGAATATCCATTATACGAAAATTCCCTAAATGTATAAAACCTTAATATCGCAGAACAAAGCAGGCCAAACAATATTGCATATCTATTTACAATATCCTTTAGCATATAATACAACATTGCATACACACTACAGTCTATCAAACAGCCAAATATGCGCAACTGCAACAATGAACCATCGGTAAGGAAATGAGATGTTATGAATGTGAGCCAATATCCCATACATAAAGACACGCTGTTTGGATAACCGACAATATACTTCGTTCCTGCAACATAAAAAAAGATGTCATTTCGGCATCCATGCAAATCAAAAGGATGAAAACCTAAGAATACTACAGAAAAACGGACTAACAAAATAAAGAAAACAAACAATGCGATAATGGCACGACCGTTTTTACACATAAAAGAACTGAAATCCTTCATCTTTTCAATCATTTTTGATGGCAAAGATACAATAAATTCGTAAAATTATATTTTTAACAGTATGATATTGTAACATACACTATACAAAACTATCTTATAATACATGCTTCTTACTGTACATTCCCTTATTACAGTCTGCTAAAACCGCACTTACTCAGAAAAAATATCCAAGAATTTGAATTTCTCGGAAAACATATCTATCTTTGCCATGATTTGGCAGAAAAGACTAACACAAACACCAAAGAACAATAGTATGATAGAAAAAGTAACCACACAAGAAAGCCTCGACGAAAAGGACATTCTTATTCTGCGCACGCTGCAACAGAATGCCAAGCTGACAACAAAGCAGGTTGCCGCCGAGTGCCACCTCAGTCTTACCCCCGTGTTCGAGCGCATCAAGAGGCTCGAAAACGAAGGCTATATAAAGAGGTACATAACCGTTCTCGATGCCGAGAAGCTGCACAAGGGCTTCGTGGTGTTCTGTAGCGTTAAGCTGAGCACCATAAACCGCGAGATGGCGCAGCAGTTTACCGAGGCGGTGCGCGACATCCCCGAGGTTACCGAGTGCTACAACATCTCGGGCAAGTTCGACTATCTGCTTAAAATCCATTCGCCCAACATGAAGTACTATCAGGAATTCATCCTTAACGTGCTGGGCAAACTGCCGATGCTTGGCTCGCTCGAGAGCACCTTCGTAATGGAAGAGATAAAGCATCAGTACGGCGTAGTTATTTAAAGAGTATTATAAGGTAAAAAGAAGTCATGGAAAAAGAAAAACTGTGGAACGGCAATTACAACAGAGTGATGATAACCAATTTCTCGCTCTTCTTCTCGTTCTATCTGCTAACACCGCTGTTGCCTATCTATCTTAGCGAGACGTTCGATGCCTCGAAGGATATGATTGGTCTTGTACTGTCGGGCTATACGCTCGTGGCGCTCATAACGCGTCCGTTCAGCGGATTCATTGCCGACAGTTTTCCTCGCAAGAAGGTGCTTCTGGTGTGCCTGTTCCTATATTTCATCATCTTCGGCGGATATATCGTGGCAGGAAGTCTTGTGCTCTTTGCCATCTTCCGTACGCTTCACGGCGGACCGTTCGGGGCGAGCACCGTGTCTAACAGCACGATGGCAATCGATGTCCTTCCGCCGTCGCGCCGAAACGAGGGCATAGGACTTTACGGACTGAGCAACAATCTGGCATCTGCCATCGCGCCCACCATCGGAATTTACCTGCACCATTATTTCCACAACTTCGACATCCTGTTCTGGACGGCATTCATCGTTGCCGGAATAGGTTTCTTCAACGCGTCACGCATCGTTCCGCAGGAAAAACAGATTATTGCAAGCAAGACTGCCATCTCGCTCGACCGCTTCTTCCTCTCGCGCGGATGGTTCTTGGCTCTCAACATGTGCTTCTTCGGATTCTGCTGGGGCGTTCTGAGCAACTATCTTGCCATATACGGAAAGGAGCATCTGGGCATAACCGAAGGCACGGGAACGTTCTTCATGCTGCTGTCTGCCGGACTTATCTTCTCGCGTCTGCAAGGCAACAAATCGCTTCGCGACGGCAAACTTACGGGCAACGCCCTGAAGGGAATACTTCTCTCTACCGTGGGCTACACCTTGTTTATCGCCTACCCTTCGATGATTGGCTACTACACATCGGGCATACTCATCGGACTGGGCAATGGACACATGTGGCCTGCCTTTCAGAACATGATAATAAACATAGCGCACCACAACGAGCGCGGAACGGCAAACAGCACAATACTTACGTCGTGGGACTTAGGCTTGGGACTGGGCATCCTGCTTGGCGGAATAGTAGCCGAGCACTTCGGTTACGACAGCACCTTCTGGATGATGGCAACCGTTCACATCGTCGGAACCATAGGCTACATAGGCTTTACAATGCGCAAGTTTACGCTTTTATCAGCCTCTTTTTCATCCACTTCTGAGAGTTCCAGCGCCACACAAAAATAAAGCCTCGGATATTCTCATCGAGGGCGTAGGCAATCCAGCAGCCTATAAGTCCCCATCCGAAATGTATTCCAAACAGATAGGCGCATCCCACTTGGCAGCTCCACATCACTATAACGCCCAGCAGGAACGGGAAATAAATGTCGCCGGCAGCACGTAGGGCGTTGGTTGCGTAGATGTTTATGGCACGTCCAATCTCAAGGAATATGTTTATGTAGAATATTTTGCAGCCGAGCGAGATAATATCCTCGTTCGTAGTCATAAGTCCGAGCACCTGACGGCCAAAGACGGCAAACACAACCGCCATGACAATTGATATCACCACCGACCATATCATAACATACCTGCCTATCAGAAAGGCTGCATTACGCCTCTCTCCGCCCACCAGATGGGCTATGCTTATTGCTCCTGCCTGACCGAGCGCGATGGCAGAAAGGCACGCAAAACATGTTATGCTAAACACATATATTCGGGTGGCAAGCGAAACCGTTCCCATCGTAACAATCATGGCTGTACACACAACCTGAGCCGCATCGTACGACATATTCTCGCCTGCCGACGGCAATCCCACCTTCAGAATGTTTCTCAGTTTATCCCAAGGGAATGGGCGGAACATCTTGATAGGAAAACTCGGAATCCACTTGCTATGAAGCAGATAGATAAGGATGCACATGGCTATGAGTCGGGCAAAGACGGTTGACATGGCCGCACCCGAAACGCCCAGAGCCGGCATTCCGAAGTTTCCGAAAATGAGCATGTAGTTTCCGATGATGTTAAGAACGTTCGAAAAGAGTGTAACGTACATAGGATATTTAGGCATGTTTGCCGAACGCAGTCCTGCGCCTATAGCCATAGATATAGCCTGAAGGAAGGCAAATCCGCCCACAATCTTCATGTACGGAAGGGCATACTGAAGCAACTCCTCCTTAACGCCCATAAGCGACAGCCAGTAATCGCGGAACACATACAGCAGCGCGCTCACCACCAGGCCCATCGTTATGTTTACGGCAAGAGCCGTTCCCATGGTCTGGAGCACGTTGTCGTTCTGCTTTGCGCCTATATACTGCGAGCACATAACCAGAGTGCCTATATTGATAACCTGAAAGACAAGGAAGGCAAGATTAACCAGTTGGTTTACAACGCCTACCGCCGCCACCGCCGAGTCTGAATAATGTCCCAGCATAAACGTGTCGGTTGCGCCAACCAGCATCATAAGCATCACCTCAACCCATATTGGGGCTGCCAACTTTCTCAGTTCTTTTCTCAGATTTTGCATTTCGGTTATAATTAAAGGGAAAAAAAGGAGCCTCCCTACAGAGACTCCTAATTTTTTGGCTTGTTTTTATCTTTTATAGAATTCCAGATGTTACTTTACTACAGACTGCAAACCTTTGTTGTTCATTGTTGCGTTTATAACGCTAAGATACTTAGAATACTGAACATCGTTAAGATTCTCGCGCATCTTCTTGCAGTTGTCAAGAACGGCCTTGCGCATCTTGTTTGCTCTCTCCTCGCTGTTCTCAGTCTTCTCAGCCTCTGCCATAGAAGCCTCGAAATCGTTGTTTATTGCGTCAATCTTCTCGTACTGAGCGGCTGAAAGTTCCAAATATGCGCTCAGTCTTGCTGAGTTTACAGTAACGTTAGACTTGTTGTTGTCTGCTGCCATACTTACGGTTGCGAAAGCCATTACAGCGATTGCTGTTAGAAAAAACTTCTTCATATCTTCAATTTTTTTAGTTATCCGTTTTTGTTAATTTTGTCATCCTCAGATTGCATTTCAGTACTCAACATCTTTTTTACCAGTACTTTATCTCCTTGTTTGACGATGCAAAGATATAGAGGTTTTAAATATCGGACAAATAAAAAACATGTTTTTTAGCATAAAATGCGATATTCTTGATACAGGTCAAACAGGCCGAAATGCAATGTATGAAAAAGGACAAAAACTATATTTTTCACAAAAATCTAAGCAGATTTAGCCACTCATTCTGATTTATTCCGTAATTTTGTAACGATAATCTTTTACCAAAAGACAAATATAAATTCGTAAAACTCGCTTAAAAATAATATGTTAAGAAGTGAGAAGAAAAAAATAATATTCAAGCGTTTAGGCGCAAAATTGAAACCGTTGGGATGGAAGGCATACAAGTCGGGATATAACCCAACTTATGTTCTTGATTCTGGCTTTTATAAGGTCTCATTTTATATGGGATTTTCTGATTACGGATATGTATGGTTTGAAAACGTTGAAATTGCAATCAATGAAGTAGAATTATATATTTCTGAATGTATAGGAGATTCTACTGTATATCCCGGTGGAAGCAGACTCATAGACAATAAGACAGAATTTCGCAAGACTTTGAATGATCATACCGATATAGGGAAGTATAGTGAATATGCAGTCGAAACCGAAGATGACGTAAACATGGTTGTTGATTATTTCTTGGGTTATCTTTTTGGAACAGCCAAGAAGTTTGTTGAAACATATCTGTATTTGCCGAATATAGTTCGCAAGATGGAAGAACTTGACAAAGAAAATATTTTTTGGTTTAAATATGACAAAGGTATAATATGGGGTGGGATGGAAGGCTTTTTCAGAGGATTAGTAATCTCTAAACTATGTGATGATCCTCTATTTGAAGACAAAGTAAAATATATTGATGGTATACTTTACAATCCGGAATATCAAAACTCTACAAAACTTTATATTCCGTATTACGAAAAGTTAAAGCAACTCCTTCCAACCATCGAGCCAAAGTACAGCATGGACTCTCCAACCGAAGAGGCTGAGATGGAAAAGATAAGGGCTATGGTTGCAAAAAACTTCACGCCAATATCAGCCCCAACAGAGAAACCTAAAAAGAAGGCAGCAAAGAAATTTGTGCCAACTCCGCCAGAGCAGGTAAACCAAGAACTTCTGTCTTTGCTCAATCCCGAACGCATCCCGAAGGAATCCCGAAGCCTGCAAAAGCAGTTAATGGACTTTTTCCTTGGCAAGAAAGACTGCAAAGAAAAGACTGAAAGCACCCAAATGCAGAGGAACACAATAGAGATTGTTGGCAGTTATCTCGACGCGAGTCTGCGCAGCCACGGGTTCTGCAACGTGCATCGCTGCAAAGACGTGTTCTACTATACGCGCCCTACCGATGTGGGCAACCTCATCTTCTCGTTTACGGTCGGCAACAACGGTTGCCTCAGAATCTATCCGCCAAGCATCCGCCTCGACAAGGTCGAAGAATGGATGCAAAAGATTGACATTAAGCTAAAATCGCGCGACGGTGACCACCAAGGAACGATAGAACTCGAACTCCCGAAGAAAATCGTCAAACTAAATGATAGTGAATGTATTAGCGACGAGGATGTAAAGAAGCTCTGCCTTGCCACATGGCAGTTTATCGAAGAAAAGTTCGGCGACTTTGTAGAAGACTATTCGTCTCCACAGTTCTTGTGGGAAAGACTGTGCTCAGACATCAAAGCCTATCCCGACTGGGTTAAGATAATCCGCGGCATAACTGCGCCAGAGCAGATAATCCGTGGCGTCGTGTTCCTGCGCCTCTGCCGCGACAACGATTTCGAGGACAAGTTCGAGCTTGTAAAGAAGTTCATCCTAACGGAGTACAAGAGTTTCATTCCGTCGGTAAACCAACTCAAGCATCTCTTGCCCGAAATGAAAAAGGAATATGAAGTATGTAGTTAATGAAAAAAATCAGCAGCAACAATTGGCTTTAACAACTTAAAAGCATTACATTTGCATTTTCTAACATTGATAAATTAACAAACTATATGGGATTAGACATCTACGCAGGAACGCTAACGCGATATTATTCGGGCAACTGGAAGACACAAGCCCAACAATTTGCCGAAGCAAACGGTATGGGATTCTCAGTTACAAGACCTAATGATGAAAACGAAGAAACAGAAGATGAAGAAATAACACCCGAAGAAGTCTGTCAAATCGTGTCGCAATGGAGAGACCAAGTTGTTGCCGTAATTGAAAAAAACAGTCAAAAACCAAAATCCTTCTTCGAGAGATTCCAAAAGAATACAGCCTCACTTTCTGTTTGGGAAGAGAACAACGAGAAAGACTATTACACCGACAAGCCCGACTGGGACGGCTACGGAGCACTCCTTTTGGTAGCGGCGGCGAGAATCTACAACGAAGAGATTCCAGAGCCATTTCCAGAAGAATGGAGTTCACATCCGCTGATTGAACGTGCTATGGGCGACAACAATACGGTAAACTGGTCATTGCTTCATGAAATATCAATGTGGCTTCCTTACGAAACAGAAATAATTCTTGATGGAATGTCACCCAACGATAACCAAATCTCCATCTCAACTGCCGGAAATCTTCTGAACGAACTGAACAAGATTAACGAAATGTGCTGGAAAGCCGACGAAGAAACGATTCTGAGCTGGCGAGAGACCGAAGGTTATGGTGTTGGAACAAAGTTTGCAAGCACAGAAGATGTAGAATTTTATAACAAAGCAGAACAACTCAATACCGAGTCTGAGGCAAAACTTGCCTTTTCTATATTCTATCGTGCTGCCAAATATTCGCTCGAGAACAAAGTACCTATCCTTTTGGATTATTAACAAGACGGTTCGGGATAACGAAATACATTTTTCTGTATCACGAAATGTTTTTCGGAAATGACGCTTTCAGCGTCTATAATGAGTTCAACATACAGACAATCAACGCTGTACTATTTTACATAAGCAACAAGTTATAATGAATTGAATCAAATCCCGAACTTGCGCATTAACAAAAAAATACCGCATCGCCCCGAAAGACGATGCGGATTTTTTTTGCAGAACAGCGGAACTTACTTTATAACGAAACCGCCGTTACATGGAATTACCACGTTAACTTCCTTCTTCTTTGATATCTTTATCTGCTTAACGCCGCCGTTGAGTTTTGCGTCGTCGTTATAGAAATCAACAGTCTTGCCAGCCTCGAACATCGGCAGAGCCAGCTTCAGCTTCAGCGGAGTCTTCTCGGCGTTGATGCCGGCGATATACCACTTGTTGCCAGTACGACGAGCCAGCACAACATACTTGCCCGGATAACCGTCGATAAACTTAACCTCGTCCCAAGTTGTTGGCACGTTCTTCATGAACTCTACAGCCCATTGCGGAGCATCATTCAGATTGTTTGGAGCCATGGCAAAGTGCTGAACCGGACTCTGGAACAGGATTGCGGTTGCAAGTGCAAACACATCAGATGTTACGCGATGACCGCCCCACATCTCGTTGTTGTTCTTAGGGTTGTAGTACCAGTTAAGCGTGCTTCCGCCAAAATCCATACTACCCACGGTATTGCGAAGGAACGGCAGGAATGTGGCATCCTTAGCCTCGCGGTCGCAGTCGCTCTGGTTAAAATGAAGGTTCTCGCTTGCGCGGACAGCCTCGCTTGCTGCATAGTTAGGATACATTCTCTCCCAGCCTCTTGGCAGCGTGCATCCGTGGAAGATTACGAGCAGACCGAACTCCTGAGCATCGCGAAGGATATCCTCGTAAAGTTGCATTGTACATTGCTTGTCTCCGCCGAAGAAATCGACCTTTATACCACGGATGCCAATGCTCTGCATCCACTTCATCTCGGCACGACGGCGATATGATACGTCCATGCAGTTGCGCGGAGTCTGAGGAGCATCGTTCCACTTACCGTTGCTGTTGTACCACAAGAAGAGGTTCACACCCTTGCTCTTGCCGTATTTTGCAAGTTCGGCAATACGGTCGCGTCCAATCTGAACGTCCCACATGGCATCGACAAGGAGCGACTCCCAGCCCATTGCTGCGCTAAAGTCGATATATTCTTTCTGAGTGTCGAAGTTGCAACTCTCGTCGTTGGCAATAATCCACGACCAACTTCCGCGACCGTATTTCTTGGCAGATGCGTCTCTGTCTGCCATCTTCACGTCGTTCTTCAGAACGTCCCAAGTGATGGTTGTCTCGACGATAGGCTTCAGACCGTCGCCAACGGTAATTGTGCGCCAAGGAGTGAAACTTGGCAACTCAGCCTGAACGGTATTTGAGCCGTAGCCGTTGTTCTCTTCCACTCCCGGGAATGTAAGTTGATATTTTGCTCCGCCTTTGTTGTCGAGGCGAGATGCGCAATAATTTCCGTCCACGCCTGTTTCAGAAACCAGAATCCAGATGTTCTTTGCGCCGTCAGCCTTGCGGAACAGACAAGGGAATGTGTAACCCTGTCCCCAGCCGTTCATGCCCATTGCGCCATCAGCCTCATAATGAGTCTCGTAACTTGGAGCGGTACGGGCAAAGCCAGTCATATATCCCATCTGAGGACACATAAACGTTGTTGTGCCGTCGGTCATGTTAAAGCCTGTTGCCTCGGTATTTATCACACAGCATTTTGTCTCCTTGTGAGGCAGCAGATGATAGCGGAATGCTATATTGTTATTGCTTACCTGAAACTCAATCTCCATAACCTTCTGCTCTTTCTGGGCAAAGGTATATGTGCGTGTGTTTGCCTCGTAATGGTTCTTGCTGTTCTTTATGTTATACAAGGTGTAATCGTCGGTTATCTTAGATTCATCGGTTACACCGCTAAGCGAAAGTTCGCGCGAGTAGTCGCCAACGTTTGTGTTCAATCCAAGCGCACTCTTAGAGATACACTCCTTTCCGTCGAACGAAACGGAATATGCAGGAACTCCATTGTCGCACACCACATCAACAGCCAGTCTGCCATCAGGACTGCTTACTTTCTGCGCCATCACAGAAGAGGCTACCAAAGGCAGCACAAAGCTAAAAATAATCTTCTTATCCATTTAGTATTAAGTGTTATAAAAAATCAAATTTGCGCAAAGATAATATTTTTTATCACTTAACACTAACAATCGGTGTTACATAGTTATAAGCAAGATGTTACAAATTACAGTTCGCTGGCATCTACAAGACCGTTCATAACCGAATATACGATGATGTCGGCAAGCGAACGTGCCTTTAGCTTTTCCATTATGTTTTTGCGATGCGATATCACGGTGCTCTCCTTTATATCCATCCTGTCGGCAATCTCCTTATTTATGAATCCCTTGCTGAGAAGAACCGCCACCTCTACCTCGCGAGCCGACAGCTCTACGCCACTCTTCTGCTTCATAACCATCGGAGGCATAGGCATCGCGCCGTGAGGGCCGTGCTGTCCGCGCTGAAGCGCAAGAATGTCGCGCACCACGTTCTGCTCACTCTGGCACACGTTAATGGTCTTTACGCCGCTGATGTTAAGGTCGCCGTTTACAAGGACTATGCTTCGGGTTGAATGGTTGCGGAAATACTGCGCATGCTCAAAATATATACGCGACGAGACGAAAAAGTGTGCAAACATCTCGGTTTGCGCCTCTACAAGTTCGTCGAACGAGCGGAGCAAAACAACCTCGGCCACAGGAATGATGTCTTCAAGAATCTCCTGAAGTCCTATTCCGGTGAGTATGTTCGAGTCGATGACTGCAAACCTCACGCGCATGTTGTGTGGCATACTCGGCATGTTCATGGCTGCAAAATTAACACATTTTTCACAAGTTAGGGTTATGCTGATGGCTCTTTTTTCATAAAAACGAGACTATCTCCGCATTTGTATCGACAAACGCGGCTGGTCGTAAAAAAATGGCACACCTGCCTTTTGCCGAGCAAGGTGTGCCACGAATGTACAACCAATTAATAACAATTATTGAATCAAAAAATCCTGTTATTTCACTATCTGACCGGCTACGTTATATTTGTTGCCGTTATTTTCAATTACTATCTTGCCGTTCTCTATGCGCTTGCTTGCCTGAGTCTCTGCTTTCACTCCGTTTACTCCTGTTGCTGAAGGAACTTCAATAGCCTCTGTTGTGATTGCAAGTTTGGTATGGTCGCCCCATCCCGGAGTTTTCACCTTACCCAGAACGCCGTCCGACTCAAAGTCCTGAGTATAGACCAATTCGCCGTTTCCTGAATAAACTTTGATGTTATCGACATACAGAGTTCCTGCCAACTTACCTACATTAAAGTAGAGTGTGTTGGTTGCATACTTAATCTCCTCGGTTGGGCAAACCTCGCCCTCGCTTTCAGGACATTTAATAGGGCTTGAGCCTGTGTGAGTATCGGCTTTAGGACAATGTACGCAGCAAGCCTCGTGTGCTACCTCGTCGGTATAGCCGGTATACACGCTCCAGTCTGTTGTAGGCTTGCAGTCGGCAATATAGTTGAAGGCTGCTGTTGCGTTCCAGATGCCAAGATGTGCGCTGTTGGCATCAACGGTCTGAACACCAAAGGTGAAAGCAGCGCCATCTACCTTTACGTCGAATGTGATTTTGTACTGGGTAGCCTCGGCAAGATTTGCATCGGCAATGTTAATCTGTACCTGCTTGTCCCATGCGTTAGTTGATGCTGTTTCTGTACTAATCTTAAGTGCGTGGTTCTGCGCTACGGCAGAGACAGCCATTGCACCAAGGATAAATGAAGATAAAATTTTTTTCATGTGTTTTCTGAATTAAATTAAAAATCAATGGTTTTCAGTTGTACATTTTCTAAAGTATTACAAATAAAGCTGTTATGGCTCTATTCAATGCTATTCTGTATAAGCGAGAGTAAATATAAACAATAAATTGATAAAGAAAAAGACATTTTTTGAATTTATTTTTTCGTATGCGGCAACAATTGATTTAAATCAATTTACAATTCACAATTGACAATGGACAATTGACAATTTTTGAAATTCATAATTCATAATTCAAAATTCATAATTGCTTTTTGAGAGGGATATTTCTTCGGGATGCGTTCGAGATGCGTTCGGGTTTTGCTATGCAAGATTTTAGGGAAACCAAGAGCATGATCCTAATTTTGCAGAACAGGAGATAGCATTTACATTTTTTCTATATATAAAGCACCACTAAGCCCAATGAATATTTTTACAAAGATAGATGTTATAACAAAACACCAGACAAATAATCCATATAAGACTTTCTTATATGTTTTTTCTTTTGATGAATTTACAAGAACAAACGTTTCTAATAGTGAACGTTTGTTTATACAGAAATGCCTAAACAAAAATAGTCCCAAACAAGGAAAAAATATCCCCCAACATATTATACCGTCCATGCAATCACATGGAAAAGCAAACAAAAGACCTACATCTACCATATAATGAAATATATTGCTGTCCGGTAAAACATTTTTAGTGTGAAAAAATAAGGTCGTATTCCTCG